>Ga0056128_1001799_pt1 | contig 24729 bp, 12 predicted proteins | sample WorMetLIZISLAND2_FD_71113 | JGI IMG/M metagenome (GOLD analysis project Ga0056128, IMG submission 71113) | Marine gutless worms symbiont microbial communities from Max Planck institute for Marine Microbiology, Germany - Olavius geniculatus... ... | reverse complement strand
ATGAAAATCATTGACCTTGGATGACCTGAAGGTATGTCTTCGTGCGGTATTGTGTCTAAACGGTAAGTCTTAGGGAGTCGGCAATGGTATTATCGGATATGGCGCTGGCAACTTCCTATAGGCTGTCAATACTCAATAGTAACTATGTCTCCATCTGCAGCGGTTTGATCGCAATTTTTAATCGAAAGTTTAAGCTTTAATTGATCGTATCTTGGAAACGGTTAAAGATAGAGCCAAGGTTGCTATTAATCACTAATAGGAAGTGGCATACGCCCTTTCAAATCAGATGAAAATCATCGACTTTGGATGACCTTGAAGGTCACTACAACCAATACGGTCGGCTATCCTAGAGACAGCTGGGCTTCTTGTTGGTTATCGACACATTATCCCACTGTAGACAGTGTTGTAGACAGTACAAGTGACTGTGGAATAACACTGAACACGCGTCTTACAAAGAGTGTGAAAAGTTGGATGAAAACGTAGCAGTCGGCAACAGCAGACGGGTTGTTGATAGTTTAAATGCTATAGCTCTTCATAGAAAACCCATCTCAGAGCTACGGAGCGTCACCCGCCGTGTGCGATCACACAGTGTTACCTGCCACCTGACACAGGTGAACGCGCCCCGCCCAGATAGGCCGGTACTCGATTTACCTACCCCGAAGAAATAGAAGGCTGAGTTGACCTAGGCGACTGGTTTACCTGCCCGCAGGCAGTCAGCCATCCAAGTACTAACTCGGCTGGGCGGAAAGTAACTTCGTTGATCGGACACAACTACGCCACGCCATCAACCACCAACTTTGCTGTCGGTCCGCAACAAAGATGTCGGTCAGCCCGGTGCCGGCATAATGTGCTGTCGTCGGTATACTCAGCAACCGTAACCTTAACCTTAACCTTTACCTTTTGACAGCCACATAACGAGATTAAATTATTGTGAAATAAACATATTCACGAGTACATCGGTACACAGGTATTGCGCGCAACAGTTCTGTCAATATATCTACAATGCAACTTATAATAATTAATTAATTAAATAATTGGATTATTTGCAGAACTATAGCGTTGTAACGTTGCTCTGCGACCCAGTGCAGCCATTGGCCAATCGAAGTGGTGACGTCATCCCGCCACCAATGACGTCATTGCCCGAGCTCGTCTGCACACATCAGTTCATGCATATTCATGTAAAAATGAAGAAAATTTGCGCATAATATAGGTAAACGATCTATAGCCAATATGACGATGTTTATTGGTGTTATTCGATTATTACGTCAGTGAAAAATAGCCAGAAACGACAAAAAATTTAGCCATGGTTACATATAAAACAAAAAATGTTTTGCATTTTATTTTACACTAAACTACGTCCAATCCAAAACATTTGCAAGCATGTTTTACGCTAAAAAGTCTGCAAACTTCCTATAAGTGTGTAACCACTTTCTATATAAGCCGCTCGCGATTTCTTTTGAGACCGAGTCCAAGACCGGGGCCGGTCAGAGATCAGTCTCGTCATAAGACCGCGGTCTCAGACCTCAAGACTACTAAACATAGCCACTGACGATCGGTCTGTGTTTCATAACTTTCATTACCTTGCCGCAGAAGGGTCTTGGAGCGTGCGTCAGCGGCCAGCCCGGCGACGAGCTGGATGTAAATACCGCTTCCTGCACCGCTGAATGAGACAAAGACGAGATAGTCGCAGTTCCACCGTTCACCTCCGACTCACGACCGGAACCGGATGTAGATATAACCGCCGGATGCAGCATGTATCGACCTGTAGTCACGCCCACCGGAAGTATCGACGGCGGTGCCATGACACCTGTGGCCGACATGTTGCATGACGGGATTGCTCGGTTCTGCACATCCACCACGCATCAAAACAAACATACAACGTATCAGTCTGGAAGATTTTGCTGAAGAAATTTGCAAAATATACTTACGATCAACAGGCTAAGGTGCACATTAGAATACACTGTAATCAAAACACATTTACCGAATGAAACAGAGACGGCCAATATAGGCCTATTTTTAGCATGCTTCCACAAATATTACACCACGAATCAAACAAAAAAGTAAACCATCAACTTTTCTTTTTGTCACATGTTTACCACCAAGTGATCGATTTTCATAAATTCTTTAATGGTACGGGCAGCACGAAACAATTTGCGATGCCCTCCCGCAGTTGCAATAATTTGCTGCCATCTCCAGGCACAGACTACGAGTACAAATGACCGAAGTATGTGACTAGTTAATTAGCTTACTGATGAGAGTAAAACTGCGAAAAGCAATGGCGTCGTGGCAAGGGGAGAGGAAAGTGCAATACTGTTTTTCTTGAAGAAATGTTCGTCCAAAAATACAAAATTTGGCAATCTTACGTTTTAGGAAACTTAAAAGCACAGACCGCCGCCGGGTGGTAGGGGTAGATGAATCGTCCCGCTGCCGAGACGAGTGACGCTGCTGCCAGTAGATCGTAGGAGATCGGCGTCGTCAGCATCGGAGAGCCGCACAGTTGCTCGCCTGTTTTCATCATCCCGGACTCAGTCGGACGAAACACGTTGACGGACATACGTCGACCTCGACGTTGAACGCGCCCTCCGGCCGCCGCCCAGCCGTGGGTGCCCGCGTGCACCTTAAGCAATGATCGGCAAAAATTAACTAAAAAGTTACTAACTAAAACCTTAACTACATTTCAGTTAGACCATTAGTTTAGTCATCATTCGTGGTGTGTGGCTTGGCGGTGTAACGGTAGCGGGCCGGAGTGGTGACCGAAAGGTCCCCGGTTTGAATCTCGCCCGGTGCACTGCCAGATAACGACTCTGGGCAAATTGTTCACACACACATGTGCCTCTGTTCACCAAGCAGTATTGTTTGGTACCGGTCAAGGGGCGGTGACGCTCTCTAGCTGGAAAGGTAACTGCGGGCATGGTAAAAAATTAATGGCAGCCTATACCACCGTATTTATGACTATGTCACCTGCGGGCTGACTGCCTAGAGACGGGATCAGCTCCGCCCCCAACGCTCGTTATTGCGCATGGGATACCTTTACTTTTACCTTTATTGGTTTAACTAATTTTTGAAAGTCCCAGTTAAAAGAACAGTTTAATGTAAAACTTACTTACTAACTAAAAAGTTTAACTAGATTATCGGTATCTTTTTTAGTTAATTCGAAATAGGCCTATTCGAAATTCGGTTTGCGAGAGTCCTCGAGTTATGTGACGTTCTGTTACGTTCTGTTAGCATCAAAGTAATAATTTAGTAATTGCCCATCACCACTAATATTGACTAGCCTATGACGTGACTGTCTATGCACTAAACTGTGGTGGAACTGTGTTGGATGATGATATGATACAGGGTGTGCCAATAAAAATGACCCAACTTGTTTTTGTCAGAACTTTGTCAAATCTCCATCAAATTTCATAATTTTTAGCATACAAATAAATACGCAAGATGATACTAATATCTAAGGTATACCCATTGTCCACCTCACCTTGTTTATGTCAACTCACTACCGTGTAAAACGCAGATGCTCCAAATTGTTGCATAATGCTCAGTTGTTGTTTCCGTAAAAGTTCTAATGACTTATCAAGCACACAGTAAACCAAAATTTGATTCATTCAGCAGAATTATAAGTTTTTGTAACAACTTGCTTCCAAATTATCAGAATTTCTGTCTAAAGTGTACACAATGGCTTAGACGTGATGCAGGGGCGTCATTTAGGGAAAGGGGGCTGGAAGGGTCTACGGACCTTCCAAAAACTTACGATTTTAGTGTTTTCCCTGTAAACTGTACTTTTGAAACAGTATTACTGCTGCAAAAACAATACGTTACGCAGACTTAGACCCCTAAGAATCACTGAGACTTCAACAAGTTACTTAAATGACGCCCCTGACATTACGCCACGGCTGACAGTGGCATCAACGATCAACTGATCAAAATGCAGAAGAGCACAGTGCATTCATGGATAAAATGTGTTTTAAGTTCATCAATCAGTTATTTTGTTGTCTGCTGTTTTCAGCGTAAAATGTTTAATACCCAAAAATTATTAAAACTTATGGTGTCCTTTGTGGAATTGATAATGCTCAAGTGAGCAATCTGATACTGATATTCACGGCGTAATGTAACAATTTAAAGCATCTGCGTTTTACACGGTAGTGCGTTAACATAAATTACGTAAAATGGACAATGAGTGTGCCTTACACAATACTATCGTCATGGCTATCTGTGCCAAAAATTATCAAATTTGGTGACGATTTGACGAAGTTCTGACAAAAACTAGTTGTGTCATTTTTTTGGCACGCCCTGTAAATATAGTCATTTGCACTTTTACTGCTTTACTAATTACTTTCAGTAGAGATACACAGAACAATTAAGCCCGTTAAGTGAATCTTGTCAAAAAAATTTTTATATACATCTTTATTTACCACGAAGAAATTTTGAAAGTTTGAAAAAAGGTTTAACTACTAAAAAGGTTTAGTCAAGTTGTTTTTTTCTAAAGTAGTTATACAAATCGTTTGACTGTAAGTTTAACTACTATTCTTTAGTTAGAGAAAAACTAGCTAAAGTTTAACTAAAAATAAGAAAAAGTTAGTGCCCATCACTGACCTTGAGGTTACCCTTGGTGGTAAACGCCTTAGAGCAGACGTCGCAGCGGAAAGGTCGGTCGCCTGTGTGAGATCGCATGTGAATATGCAGCGCGCTCGCGCTCGAGAAGGGCTTGCGGCAGATCGTGCACGGGTGATGTCTCACGGCCACGGTGACGGTGACGGGCTTCGACAGAGGACGCCTAGACGACGACGAAGACGCCATTCCGGCACTGTCCGCTTCGACGCTCTCCGCTATCGTCCACTTGCTCGGCACAGAACGCTGCCCGCTTACGTCGAATGATCTGGAGGATTCAGAACTCCGCGAGTCGCTCGGACCAGCGTCATTGATGTTCAGTGGACGACCGTCGCAGTCATCGTCGTCGTCGTCGTCGTTGTCTATGTTGTTGTCTTTGTTGTCGTCTTCATTATCGTTGTCGCCGTCGTTGTAGTTGTTGCTGCTGTGGATGTCGTCGTCGTCTTCTTTTTCTTCTTCGTCTTCGTTGTTGTAGTCGTTGTCGTTGTTGTACTTCTTGTTGTCGTCGTTGTCGTCGTTGTCAACTGTTGAGCGTGCGGTTGGCGTGGTCTCTACGACCTCCGAGCTGTCCGGGGCATCCGCCACGGGTTTATCGTGCTTCCAGTGTTCGCCGCTCGACGTCGATGACTCGCATTTCAGTGCAGGACGCTCCGTGCTGCCGATACTGACTTGACGAGGTTGACCGGTGCCGATTGTCTGGCCACCGCACATCATCACGACGCTCTGGGTCCGCCGCGACTCCGCCGCGGTCGTCCGATCTTCGTGCATCGTTCTGATCGTTCGCTGCGACGCTGCCTGAAAACAACCTCCGATGTCTCCGTGAGGATCGTCGTTTGGCAAGCCACCACCGACGGTCCGCCGCGACTTGCTTGCGGCAGTCTGGTCCGGCGACATCAGCGGAGACAGCTGATCCGCCAGCCACACGATCCGCTCGATCTGTTTCAGCGGATCGTCGTCGACCATATCAGTCAGCATCATCGACGTGCACGGTTCCACGTTTCGTTCGTCGATCGGCGTGACGTCATAATCGTTAGATCGTGACGTCATTCGCTCCTCGTCGTTGGTGTCGACGTCCACCAGTTCGTCGTCGTTGTCATCGTTGTTGTTGTTGTTGTTGTTGTCGTCGTCGTCCTGGACGCGTGAAGTAGACGGTGTCTGATGATGACCGGTCGAAGACGTCCAGTCGCACTGTTCCGACGGCGACCGACTTACATTACTGCCGTCTGTACAGCCAAATACACCGTCCTTTTAACGTGCCTTACTGTAAAACTAGAACTAACCTATAACATTTGCATGCAATTTTGTTTTAGTCATAATATGTAAGGGCCCCCAGAACTGCCTGAAGCTGCCTAAAACAAATTAGCATGCGAGTTTCAGCAGTTCTACTTTTTACTTGAGCTTCAGTCACGCAATGATTCAAACGAAAGTTTTGAGTTCGACAGAAAACACAAAAGGTCGTTTTAGCTTTCGTATCTGCACCATTTATCAATCAAGATTTAACGTGATCACTGATCGCACACGCTGACACAGCTTATGTCACACATAAACACGGAATTAGGGTTTAGGGCGTCTTTTATTATAATATTATATATAAAAAAAACTGCAAGCAGATCATTTAATGTTGTATAAGCGCTGATGTAAAACTGCAAAAATCAAAAAGTATAAGCACGAACTATTGTATTAGCTTAGACATTTAATCTGTTTTCAGAAGCCAGATATAAATGTTTAAGCTAAAGCATAATGTTCGTGCTTATACTTTTTGATTTTTGCAGTTTTACATCAGCGCTTATAAAACATTAAATGAATTGCTTGCAGTTTTTTATATATAATATTTGCGGTTTTATTAAAGTTTGAAAGGTCACTGAACAGTTACTTTGTACATAACAATAACAACTAGGCCTACTACTAAGCTAAGTAGCAGCCGACAACATCACTGCAAAATTTCATTAACCTATGTCAATTGGCCCGAAAACCCCCTACAGACGCAAAAATCTCGCAGATATTTCTTACAGAGACCGAGTTATAGCCCATTTTGCTTCAAATTTCGTTGCCATGGCAACGGGGGTCAGTGAGCAAAAATGCAATTGGCAACATTGCATTCAATGGCCCATCACCGAAAACACTCCTATAGACGCAAAAATCTCGCAGATATCTCTTACACAAGCCGAGTTATAGCCTATTTTGTCCCAAATTTCGTTGCCTTGGCAACCAGGGAGGGTCCGGGGTAAAATTAAATAACACCATTAGATTGGCCATCCCCGAAAACCATACTCTAGAACCAAAAATTATGACTCTATCTTATACACAGCCAAAGTTATGACCGTTTTAAGAATTGTTTAATTTTCCCCATAGGCTCCATTGTAATTTTTTGGAATTTTTTGAATAAATACGTTGAATATTAATTTCAAATTTTTTAACCCCCCAAAAGGCCCTACCTTACGCGGAAACACGCGTTTTGAGCCATTAACGGTCGTGATCGGTCTTCTGGTGTGACCTGTAGGCGTGGGCAAGAATAGAAAAAAAGGATGGAACACAAAAAGTAACGGAAAATGCCCTCCCTACGCAGACCCCCTTTCCGTCGTCCCACATCAACCAAATTTTGCATGTGGAGTCATATCCCGGATATCTTTCTTGGTTTCAAGTTTCATTAAGATCGGTTGACAAATGCGGGAGCTGTGGGGGGTCGAAATTTTGGCCTTCCCATTGACTTGGCACATCTCTTATACAACAGCTTGTTGCTACCGCACAAGCCGTGATTGTTCTATGTTCTGTAGTAAGAAGAACTTTACCAGACTTTACTGTACAGTGTACACTCACCGGCACTGCTGACGACGTCACGTGATTTGTTTTGCATATACATCATGACGGCGGCGGCGGATGAGAACGGTTGCGGCGGCGTCGCAGTGGCAGTGGAGAAGGGAAAAAGCGGACCGAAAGGAAAATAGGAAGATATTGGCGAGGTCATCAGTAGTGGTGTTGGGGCCACGATGGCGTGGCGGGCAGCAGTAGGCAGATGGTCAAGTGAATCAGACATCTGCTGCCTGGCTCTGCTCGACGAGTGCAGGCGGGCGTGCTGCTGCAGGACCACCACGTTGGAGAACTGCTTGCGACACACGGGACACGAATGGACGGGCGGCTTGGCGCGGTGAACGCCCATGTGAGTCTTGAGGTTGCCCTTGGTTGTGAAGGCTCGACCGCAAAGTCGGCAGCGGAAAGGGCGCTCGCCTGTATGAGTCCGATAATGCATCAGCAACGCGCTGCGGCAGCTGAGCGTGCGCAGACAGACGGCGCACTGGTTGGCGTCCAGACGACGCGACGACGACGACGACTGACGGACCGTCGTCAACCGGTCGGCGCGCGTCGCCAACTCGTCGCCCGGCTCAGATGCCACCACTTCCATGAACTGTTCGAGCGGGTCCGCGCGGTACGCTGGATGCTGACTCCAGGCCGCCGGCTGGAACTTCGTCGCCTCTCCCTCCAGCGTCGACGTCGGCAGACAACATGGCAACCGGAAGTAGTTGCCGGCGGAAATAAAACGGAAGCCGAGCGGCAGCCATGTTGGCGAGCGATACACAGGCAACGCGTGCTGAGGCACAACGGGCGACAGAATCTGAGTTTGCGACGGTGTCGCAAGCCCGACTGTATCCGCAACACATCCGTCGACTGACTGGTCTGGATGGATGTCGGACACCGAAACTACCCGATCAACCTTCTCGCCACTTTCTGGCGGAAAACTCTCCTCGGTTGACGAAGCGCTCGGTGCAGGGATCTGTAGTCCGTTAGTCGGACAGCGGTCGCCGGGTAAAGTCGGGACAGTCGACGTCAACGTGGTTGATCGGGGCGGAACTTCACTCTGAGCCCGATGCTCCGAATACTGCGGTGACAGTTGTGTACTGGTGCTGAGAGTCGGTTTTTTGGCAGATGGAGAAATCAACTGTCGAGTGAACATCGAACGAGGAAGACATTTGTTGTCGACGTTAATGTCGTGGCCGCCCATGTGAACCTTCAAGTTGCCTTTCGTGCTGAAGCAGCTGCCGCACATCGAACACCGGAACGGACGCTCACCTAAACACAAACCAACAAATAATTTAACTGTCTCAGGTGCAGTGAGAATCACTGTCAGTTATACCCCGTTTACGCGATCAAGCAAACATCGAGCTGGCTCGTCCAGCTAACATATGTTAGATGGACGAGCCAGCTCGTCGAACCAGCTTCGTCGTGTAAACGAGGTATTAATAAACAGCTCTTAGATCAATTGTTATTATTATTATAAAAGTTAAGTGGTCAAGGTCAAGCTCTTAAAACTTCGGGACCTTCGTATATTCTGCAGGCTCGTCAGTTTTGCAAAAATAATATACTCCGCTAGATAAGTACGTTATGTTTTCAAGGCACTGGGGTTGTGCTAAGACAAAAACATCGATCGGCATTTGCGCCCACCTAAGTTTCTATCTTCAGCAGAGGTTTCAGTCCTCCTTCCCCTACGTACGCTAACGCGACTGTGCCTACAGCAAAACAATTGTGTTAACTTGCGATGCTTCTTCAGTTTCATCGCGGTGTATTTTTGCTGTTTTGCTTCAGGTGGCCACAAATTGTTTGAAATCGTCAACCTGTGTGTGATCTGACGTGTATCTGCAGCGCACTCTCGCCGTGGAAACCTTTGCGACAGTAGCGACATCTGTGCTTGTAGTGGCCGTCTCCATGACGACGAGAGACGCTAGTTGCCGCCGGATCACCAGGCTTGCACGCTGTCAACAAATGCAGTCCTACTGTCGGTATGCCACACATTTCAGTGCAAACAATGACAACCGCGTTCTATTTCTACACGCAGCACAATCTAATGCTGTCTGCAAGCATTTGATTATTTTATCTACGTATGCTAGCCTAGCTAACTGTTTATAATTTCTAGCTAAAGAATCCTGTGTAGCTGTACTCACAGTCGCCAGACGGCGCCTGGGTGAAATGCGGAAGCTGATCGAGCTGTTTGCGCGACATGTCGATCATGGCCGACATCGCCGACATGCACTGTGACGTCATCGTCGGCTGTGATGACGTCACGGTGACGTGGTAAGGTGATGGGGAAGCAGTCACTGTGCTCGGCGGGGACGGGAGGCTGAGTTCGCTGGAGGTCATCGACCCAGCAGCGGACGGAGACGTTTTCTGTCCTTGCCCGTGCCGCGAACTTTCCCCTCCCAGCATTACCCCTCCATTGACGACCAATTCGTCGATCTGGCACTGTAGCTGACGTAGAAGATGAAGCTGGAACAGCTGTTGCTGACGCAGGCCGCACAGCACGTCTTCGAGCACCGCCGCGTCGTCTGTGGTCCGTTGGTGCTGTTGTTTTGACAGACTCGCGTCCGCTGATGACAACGTCCCACCACAAACGTCTCTGTAGCATCGCCAGAGCGCCGTCGCCGCAGTCTCAGCAGCTGAAGCCTACAGAACAGACTGAGACGTTGTTATGCGTCACTCATCAGCACTGGCTTAGTCATAGAGGGCACTGGAGGCACGTGCCCCATAACAGCTTACTTAGTTACTCAAAATAGGTAAAGGTAAAGGTCAGAATATAGCTCTTAAGGAGCGAACTCCTCACAGAGCTACGGAACGTCACTTGTCATATGGGATTACACAGTGTTAACTGCCACCCGACAGAGATGAACGCGCCCCGCCTTAACCCCAGCCAGATAGACCGGTACTCGATTTACCTACCCCGGAGAGATGGAAAGCTGAGTTGACCTAGGCTGCTGGTTACATACAGAGATGGTTTATCTGCCCACAGGCAGTCACCCATCGCAGTATTAACCGGGCCCGGCGTACAGTAACTTTGCTGATTGGATCAAACGCGTTACCACTACACCACGCAACCAACCCAAAGTAGTGTCAAAAATGCACCAAAAACACTATTTTCACACAAATAATCCGAAAATGTTCTGGGAAGGGGACAGCCTCTTTCCAGACACTACCCAGTGGGGAGGGGACACCCCTCTCTACACCGCACCCCTAAGTGTCCCTTCTGTGTCCAGTTTCTGGCTACGCTACTGCTCATCAGTCGGTGGTTACTTCTCCCCGCTTACGAGCTTTCGCTGCTGATGATGACATTGTATCGTCGTTTCGGTTATGAGCGCCAAGGCGGACATTTATGACGTATACACGGTCCATGATACTCTACGAACGGCCTGCCGCTATTGCAAAATGACGACCGCCGTTCACGAGCAATTCTATAGTGACACTGTGCAGTGTGCACCACGAGAACGCAACAGGATTCGCTGTTTTATAAGGTGTTTACACGATCCAGCAAACGTCCGGCTCCATTATAACATATGGCAGCAAACGTCCAGCATTACATTTGCTGGAAGTTTGCTGGACGTTTGCTGGATCGTGTAAACACCCCATTACTGCTGCTGATACAGTTTACACGTGGCCTACGTTGGTATTCAACGTTATATCACATTTTCTTGAACTTATTCCGTTAGAAGTACATGCTTCGGGTGTTTGGCGGGCGGTATACTTCGCTTTGTCTATAAGATCATACGGTAGATAACATGCAGATCAAAATGTTTTACACGCGTTCAATTTTACATAGACGAAAGACGATTTCTTTTCATGGCGTGTGCTTTCCACTATTAATTTCATTTTTTTGCCACAGATTTGTTATAGGCTGTATACCTTGTCTGTCGATAGCAGCGAATGATGTTCGTGGTGGTAGTTGTTATTCTGCGCGTGTTGATCAACGTCATTTGGCAGATGCTTGTAAACACAGCGTTCACCAGGTGTCGCTACGGTAGAGTCGTCACTGCACTGTGTCATGATGCCCTGCAGTGTCCCTGCTGCTGCTGCCGCTGACGATGGTGATAATGATGTCGACGATGGTGTCGTCATATTACTCGTTGTCTCATCGGCACTCGGCTTTGTTCGAGCGAAATGTTGCGTTCTCGTGGTGTTTTTGATGTCTTCCGACTCCGGCAACAGTTTCTTGGCGTCGCTCTGGTCTCGGACCGAAAGTAGATCGGACCGATGAGATAAGTTGACGTCACCGCCGACCAGCACCAACAACGACTTCTGATTAGCGTTCCTGTCTAGCGATGACGTCACTATGACATTACGCGTAGTACCTGCAGTCACGTGACATCAACTCCGCTCCTTAAATCGTTCGCTTAAATCTGTTGTAATAAATGAGCAGCTGCTGGCAAAATTTTTTAAAATGTCTAATAAAATTACCATCGACTGTACAGCCGAATCTCCAATCACTCATCACGATATTTTTTTATTAAATTTACACCATTATTACTGACAATTATAGCATTTTTTGTAGCATGGTTATACTGCATATTATCCAGTTCGCTGCATGAACAGGCAACAAAAAGTTTCAAAAGCATTGAATATAAATAGGAACAACCGGCGCTTAAAACAAAACAGACACTGTCATGTCTCGCGCATACAATAATCGCGTCGAAATATGATCACGGCTCTCGCGATACTTAGGTCTACCTACCATAAGAAAGTCCGTTGCTATATTAAATTCATGAGTCGAGCGACATAGTGTCTGTTTTGTAGCAACTTACAAGTGCCTGTCGTCGACCAAGGCAACTCAACTGTTACAGCTGCATATAGTTTTCCATGATTAGAATAACAATCTTTGTCTCGATTAACCATCTGTAGATCTAATAACCGTAGTGATGTAACTGATATTGCGTTTTGTACAGACTACATTTTTGTCCATTTATCACTGGATCGAAATAACCATGACAAACCTGACGATGATATTTAATAAAAAAAAATGAACAGACTATTACTTGGATAAAGCCACTCAGTCAGTATGCCAACCGTCATGTCAACCTTTGTTCAGCACAAAAGTTCGGGATTACAATACTACTACACTGTATTTGTCATCAAAATATTAAAAACTAGATGGCCGTTACGACTCCGTCCACTATGATTCCTCCGCCAACATGTGAAAACTACAAGATCAAAAGTGCATTTTGGGGCATAGTTGACCCCGCCGTGACCTTGGCCTTTGACCTTTTAACCCCAAAATTTGATGCGTTTATCCTTGATCCCGTTAGTAATGAAAGTTTGATCAAATTCCGTCAACAAATGGGCAAGATATCGTGCTAACAATATTTGTTCGAGACGCACACACGAACGCACGGACGCACGAACACACTGGATAGAAACATAATGCCTCCGGCCACTGCGTTGGCAGACGCCTAAAATATTGTTGCTGTCGACCACAAAATAATAACCGTTCCTGCGTCGAAAGGGTTAATTACCTGAGCGGCCAATCTGTTGTTGCTGCTGCTGCTGGTACGGTCGCTGATAAGCAGCAGCTATCGTGTCACTGCGCCGCCTTATCGGTGGCGACTTTTGCTCCGTCGCAAAGTGGAGCATTCACGCCCGTGGCTAACACCTTGCTATATGCACGGTATTGTTGTATTTCCCCTCTTCTAACTCTATAGTGACTTATACTCTGATGAAAACCAACTAGCTGATCGAAGTACGGGCGGCGCCGCACAAATAAAAAACCTTCGTCGCCGTTTCACGATTTCGCGCCGTTGCTGAATCGAATGCGTTCTAAAGCGTTCGCTGGTGGAAACTCGCCACATAATCCAGAATGGGTCGAAAGTTTTACTCGTAAAATGTGCTGGCCACATTTGGTCGCATTGCTCAAGCTGTCAATTGTGTGACACTGTCACTATAGCACTTGTCATTTCTGCGACTTGCGACATTTTCAGATTGTAGTTTATTTCGGAGCTGCATGATCTGATCGCCGACTCGCTGCGTTTACCTAGTATGCAATTTTATCAAGCTTGTGCGAACCGTTAACATGCATGGCTATACGGCAACTACTGGGGTTTTGAAATTTGAGTCTCTGGCGAGATAATGCTGCACTGCACATCGACCAACAAAAGGTTTTCTGTCGTCTCTTTACGCCAGATTTCCAGTAGCGCCTTATTTCTGCTGGTCTCATACATAACGCATAGGGTCTGCAAAATACCGATGTGCAAAATACCGCGGGAGATGGCTAACTACGTTCCAATTCAAACGAACTTTTGTTCTGCAAATAATATGTCTATCCTGGAATCTCGATGGAAGTTTAAACCTGACCCTGTTCCTCGTTTTTTGGATGTCTTTTTAGCTTTTTTGTCCACACCGTTGTTTGATGGCGAAAATTTTTACAGAACAGCAATACGACAAATAAATAGTTTTACTACATTTTATGCAGACATATCGTTCTGCTATCTCAGAAGACACAAGCTGTATGATTACAAGCAAACGCGTAACACCAGCTAATATAAGTAAGTAAGTTATAGTTTAACGTATTACAATAGTAAATACTCCTAGAAGGTATTTAATACATCAGCTGTATAAATCAGTAAGTAGGTAAAGAAGCTGGTCCACAATTCTCAAGTGACAGTCGGACAAGTAACTATACCGATACTGACCGTGCTTCTGGTACGTTGGATGCGGTGGCGAGGGCGATGGTTTCAGCGGCGGTTGCTCCGATGACTCGCCGCCAGTCGACCAGCAACTGATGCGTGAACGCCGCTCGTCGTCTGACGCTGGCTGCAGCGGGGGCTGAGTGGCGTCAGCGTCCAAGCGCTGCCGGCGGGGTGATGTCTGTTTGCGCCGACGTGACGCCATAGCAACGTCAGTCAGCCAGCACGCGCACAGACTGCAACACCACCTTCGCCACCCCACCCCCACCCCGGGCACGTGACTACGGCCACCCAGCCAGCGACCCACCAGCGCTTGAATGATTAGTTCGACTTTTTTTCATTTGCTATAGCGATATCGTCGTTCGTCTGTCCGTCCGCGCCATCGCCATTTTAGTTTAATTCTTAAATTAAGCCTACTGCAAGATACAACAAAGTATAGGCTAGACAGTGTTGACCCACTGCTGACAAACAAAGCTGAATGGATAAACGAAAGCTATTAAACACGTTTATTGCACCAGCGACGGCCGTAGCAGGGGCGACGACGGAGGCGGGCGCTATGGCGCGTCTATAACGCGAGCCAATTGCTGGATGTAAGTCGTCGATCAGTTATTGATATCATGTAATAACGCTGGCTGATGGCGTGAGCGGGCGTGGCACGCGATTCCCTGACCACGCCTCGCATATTGGCATCGCCGTGACCGCGCCGCCTTGTCTGCATGATACACACCGAGGGCCAATAAAATCGTGCCACTTTACTTTCGTCCATATCTTTACCAATTATTGACCGATTTTCAAAATTCTTTCACTGGCGCACTCTCCGGACAACTTACAGTAAAGTGATTGTTATATATTTCACCACGCCGTAAATGCGTCTCTACACTACCTTGTGAAATTTAAATGTAAGAAAAACCAACGATAATTACAAACAATAAAGTAAATGAAAAAAACTTTTTAGTCCAACATTGCGGTGAATGTTTCGTATGACACTAAACTGTGTTAGACCCACACAGTTTAGTGTCATACAGACCATTAACTGCAATGTTGGTCTGAAGTATTTTTTGTTTCATTTACCAAAATGTTCGTTTGTTATTATCGTTATATAGGCCTATGTACAGGGTGGTCCAAAAACGGCACAAAGTTTATGGCACCATAATTTCGCAACCGTACATCACAGAGTCATGCGGTTTTCAGCAAAATGTTCTGAAAAGAAATTCTTTACATGACTAAAGTCATTGTATAAATACAGCAGTTGAATATTCTTTGTTTTTGCCGCTGGCAAGTAAACTTATGAAAAACGGTATTACCTTTAATGTATTTTGGTCCATAAAAACATGCCACTATTATTTTATGAATAGCTCCGTGAAACATTGGCCGATTTCAGTAATTTTTGGTCAAACTACGACTTCTGCATTTCACAAGGTAGTGTAGCGACAACCTTAAGGCGAGGTGACCAAAACTATAGACGTTCGCGTCAAGTTTCTTTTTAATGTCGCGTGCCAAAAATTATTAAATTCGGTCAATGTTTCACGGAACTATTCATAAAATAATAGTGGCACGTTTTCATGGACCGCGGTGTTGAGGGTAATACTGTATTTGCATAGTTCAATTGCCAGCGGCAATAACAAAGAATATTTAACTGCTGTATTCAAATACTGACTTTAATCATGTAAAGAATTTCTTTCGGAACATTTTGCTGAAAACCACATGACTATATGACGTATACGGTTGCAAAATTATGGTGTCATTAACTTTGAGTCGTTTTTTGGACCACCCTGTATATGTCACTTATATTTCACTACGTAGTTAGACACGCATTTACGGTGTGGTGAAATATATAATAATCACATTATTGCAAATTGTCCACAAAGTGTGCCAGTAAAAAAATTTGAAAATTGGTCAATAATTGGTGAAAATATAAACAAAAGTAAAGTGGCACGTTTTTTATTGGCCCACCCTATATTTGATATACTCGATGGCGTCGGTCAGGACAGGACATATATTCGTTGCTGTTGCATTCGATTGCTATTTTATTCGTAAAATATCTGCGATCGTTACGAGTTTATTAAAAGTTACTGGACTTGATAAACCGACCTTCCTTTCATGGTATTTTTGTATACAAAAATTGATTTTCAACAAAGTTGCATTAATAACTGTTGCAACATATATTTATATAAGATTGTTTAAAATTAAACACAACCAAAAAAAACTCGTGTTATCTGCTTTCTGACAGCAGAACCAGCTGCCTGTAATAATGGGAATGGGAAAATGCATCATTAACCATACCCAATATCGATAAATATTGTGCCGGGTTAAACGGCAGATCAACGTGTCAAGCCGGGGATTACCAACATGCACGGAGCGCCTCTGTGCAGGGAGTCATTGGTATGGAATTATGCGTCTCTGAGTTGGTGAAATCGTGTCGGATGATGTTCTTTGTCAATGTCCTTCGTCCGTCCTTCGTTCAAGCGATGCGATCTCGTGGCGGGGAATTTGGACGCAATAAACGCCCGATGCTATCGTTGCCCGCGTGACGCCCCGGCGCAGATCTCTCGTGGCCCGACGACCCGCCCATCATTACCGTTATCGGGGCGACACCGGTTTTTATCAGTGAGACTGCGGCCTAAACGTGATGAGCGTTTTGCGACGGTCACCACTATAAATCCCAAACGCCACCAGTTCTATTTGAACAACAAGTCATACAACAAGCTATCCAAATTATCGCTAGCTATCACCTTCTTGCTGTTCTTTTCTGTGTTAGATCTTCTTATGCTTTTCGAGCTTTTTGTGTATCTTCGCCTAACAAAAATTGAAATTCTCTTTTTTTTGCATACATGTTCATCTGACTGTTTTGCTACTTTAAAATCCCGTCCTAAACATCACCTTTTCGTTTCTGCCTATAACGTTTAGTCACCCACACGCCAGCGCGTTAGACACGATTTTCGATTACTGGCGGCGACGCTATTTTTACTCCTCGCGCGCTACGTTCCTAACGTAGCGAAGAGGAGTATATAAGAACAGTGTAATATTGAGGACAGACCGACCGACTGACGACCGACCTTTGTTCCTGGAAGAGCCTTCCTAGAAGAACTACAAACGGCCATATCTCCACAACGGTGCTAGATAGACGCATGGTCACAATGGACCACCGATAGGAAGTCGACCCCCGGGAGTATGCTATGCTAATGCATTTGAGTTCGAGCCACATGACTTTGCAAGGAGGGGAATTTCAACCCCCCTCCTCTAAATTTACGCGCAATCGGACTTACGGCGTCGGGCGGACTCACGTTGGGCTTTGCTCCAAATTTCTAGTTTTATCTAAACTTGGTTGAGGATGAAAGTTACACAAGTAGCATTGCTCAACAGCGCTTCTTCAAAAACTGCCTACAGTCATCATAGAGCCGGTGCGGTCCTCAGGGGGACCAGTCTACACTACAGGTCGTGATTTAAGATGACCCATACTGGCAGTTGACAGTCCGTGGCAACTCGTTAAGACGTACACTACAGGCCTATAGGCTTTTATGGTTACCGAGCTTTCGCATAACCAGTGCTATACCTACATAGGATAGCCCACACGCAAGAGTGGGCTATAATTGGGCTACTGTCGGTACAAATGAAATACGGAAAATAGGCCTACGCGTATTGCAAATCCAGGTATGTTGGAGTACTGTCTATAGCTTAAAATCCACTTATTTCGATATGTTGTAGATTTGTTGTCTAACGTTCTGTATGGCAGATGCACGGCAGATCAAAAGCCTACATCAAATCCTCAACTGCACTGCTTGTTGCACGACTGGTTGTACAGGGTGGTCCAAAAATGTCCCAAATTGTATTTTGTCAGAACTTCGTCAAATCAAATTATATTAACACGATAACAGCGTTTAAACTAACACAAAAACATTCTGTTCTTTATTTCGAACGATGCACTGAATGCTTTACGCATCCACGAGACTGCACAACGTTTTTTGCCTGCAAAAGATAAACGCAATGTAGGATTGAAGTTAAACGGATCGAAAAAAAGCAAACAGGCAGCAAAACACAAACGGAATTAATGCCGTTTGTTCGTGCTGCTGCATGGAGTGGTGGTTAATTACAACAACGTAGCTTCTGTCGCCGGTGTTCCATTATAGGATCCCCCCCAAAAGTCTTCCCCGGCCGACAATTTACCGGCAAAAATCCGCTCCGCCCGGCGGCCGTTCGGGTGGCACGGATTTTTACGGGTAAATTGTCGACCGGGGGAGACTTTTCTGGGGAAATCCTATAATTGGGAGACTTTTTATGGAGCCGGCGATATTTTAATAAGGGGAGACATATCAAATCCGTGATTATCTCTCCCCGTGCGGATTTTTTATGGCGGAGACATTTTAATGTGACACCGGCGCAGCAGCTGCAGCAGCAGCCATCGTGCCGCGTATAGATTTGGCGGCCTCCAAGCGCCGGCAAATGACCACGAGACATGCGAACTTTGCGCGGCGACAGGCACCACAGTGGCGCACATAATTAGTTGCGAATTATTTATCTTGGCTGCTAATACATCTTTGCGTCGTCACGGTCGCCGGCGCGAATCACAATGGCTACGGATCGTCGCGGCGCAAGATGATGTCGCTGTCACGGCATTTAGTCAGTAGCCTATTGATAGAGAGATGGCGCAATTTCCTCGCGATCGCGCTGCCGATCAAAGTTGCAGATCCATCAAAACTTCCTTCAGATGTCGCCCGCACCAAGAGAAATATTAAGTCTACCGTCTCTTCCCCAGCTGCAATTAATACAGACACCATGCAGATTTGCCGCCACGCTCATTAATATTTCAACGAAAAAAAGATGAACAATTATTGCATGCGAATTATGATTATATTTTATAGCACACTATCAAAGGCATGTCTTACAAATAACATAAAAGTAAACCAAATAACTTAATAAATAAATAATGATATTTGGGTCACTTATCTTCCATTTTACTTTTAGCAGAAAAGTGCCGCCTCAACAGTTATTCAGTTATTCAACAGTTATTGCAAGACGTTTGTGCGATTAATAATTTTGTTTAAATAGTTGTTTTTTGCTGGGCCTATGTCAGTGTATGTTAAAGTATGTTGAACCAACCACGGTCTTGGGTAAGATAAATGAATGTTAAACAAACTTAATATAAAGTTTACACGGATTCATCTGTTTTAGTAACCACACTTTGTCAATTAAAACGTACCATTTACCAATGCTACCGTAAAACACAAATTTGTCTTGCATGCAATTGGCAAATATCAACTTTTTCACATTTACATTTACAGTGGAACTGCGAATTAGCCATAGTAAAACTACCATGCCCTAACTGTTTTCTCAACCCCCTAACACACTGTCAAATTATGTACAGGGGGTCAGTTATATACTGTATACATACGATTAACATCACAGTTTTCTTCGGTCTCCGACCGTCGAAAAGTTTAGGCCTAACTCCCAGCTAATTTTTCACAATTCAAACACTAACTACCACATCAAATCTAACGCTGGAGAACTTTTTAATGTTTTTTTATGCACAGTGGTACTGCAAAGCCATTTTATTCAATTGATGCTAAACAGTTTAATTGCGGTAAATTTTTATCGCAGATGTTGAATGCTCGCTGTAGCAGATTAACTTACGGCACGTGTTCAAAATGTCCGCCATTAACAAGCACGCATGCACGTCAATCAATAGGGCCTAGTCAATCTTGACGGACGTCGTTAATGACACGTTTTTCAACACTGCGCCAAACGTTCAACAGGCGATAGCGAAAAATGTCGCAGTCACGTCAAATAACCTCAGCAGCACTCAGAGCACGTAAACGTAATTCGACGGAACAAAAACTACTTCCCGGTTTATCATGCGTACTGAAACGTATGACGTTACGTACGTCGGCTAACGTAAATGAAAAGTTGTGTAGGCTACAGTTGAAGATTCTAATTTCACAAGGTAGTGTGGCAACATAATTCAACTGAAGTGGCAGTGGCAGCAATCATTCCAGCTTTTATGGCAGTATGTCGCCGGCGAATGCCAAAAAAAGACAAATTGTTAAATTCGGGCGAACACATTTTGAAAATTAAACCGGCACGTTTTTATGGGACAGGGTGTGTTGTTCTGTCTGTCTTTTTTCTTGGCGCAGCGCAAGTGATTGGGGAAGGGAGGTAACCTGTAATTCACTACATTACGATGGACAGCGCGTATTAATAAATGATGCTGGCTGATTGATTGTCGATCGTGTAGGTTTGAGTGGTCCCGCGCGCGGGACAGTTTCTGACCGACACGGCTGTATGTCTGTCCGTCGATCGTCATGCATCATACGTGTTCGGCCTGTCAACCCCCTGACTGATCGGCACAGCAAACTCGCTACCAAGAGTGAAGACTCTGATTATGTATGGGACCGCCTCGCGCGCCGCCCTGCCATGAAGTTCACGAATTATTAACGCCCGTTAATCGCGCATTATCGATTGCGCCGCGCAACCATTCGTTTCATTAATCACTGGCAGTAATCGGACCTGCTATGCACGACTGTTTATTGCGGATCGATTTGGCAGCGTACAGACGTGTTACAACAAAAATCGTACGGCGTAAAAGCCAGAGCCCATACTTTTTTCTTCGAAATTTTCCTTCATCAGGCGTGCAATATAGGTCTATGCCTCAGTTTTAAGCAACTGCAGGTAGTCTATAAGCCTAGGTCAGACAGCCGACTTGGCTAGAATGCATACCCTCTTTACTGAAAATCATATGAAGAAAAAGCACAGAATGACATTTTTTCGCACTCGCTCGAGAATCTAGCCTCTAATCAAAAATCCTGTCTATGCCACTATAGGAATACAAAATTAGACAAATTGCAAAATGTTAAAACATAAGTCGGGTGCAATATATTAGAGGAATATAAAGATGTCATTTGGCTCTGCCTTCGAAAAATTTTCTGCAGGCGCCCATGGCCCAGTTTTATACTGTAGGCCTATATAGGGCGGCCTCTTGAGTCGCAGCCAAGCAATGTGAATTATCTTGTACGGTAGGCGGTGCGCAGTTATAGGCCTAGTAATTGATCATCGAGAGGAAGGAGGCCTGCGGACGGACAATAGCGAACAGAAGGGAATTGGTGGCAACTGGTGTCCAACATTGATCTGACCTGTCATGGCGTCCCGACTTTCTCACAGATCGCGCCGATCATCGCTCGTTAGCCAGCTGATGCATAGCCTACGGCGTGCCGTTTTTTAGGGAAAAATGTGCATTTCCTCTTCCGACATTGCCTATGCACTGCCTATTTCTAACCCTATCCCTAACCCTAAACCTCGATAAAAAGCTAGTAGCAATAAGACGACTGTTGACGGCCCTTAAACTGAAATGAGGCTTCAGAACCAGCGCAGCCGGCGCAGCAGCCTGCGACGCAACTAGGCGTGCTAAACGCGGTTTGCAAGCGGAAACAGAAGTTCGTAGAAGTGCTGGTAAAACGCTGTTTGAAAATTCACAGTCTACATCACTCCCACGTTATAATGACAATAATTGTGTCGACGTGCCAAATCTGTTATTAGTGCGAGAAATTTTTCGTAATGTGACTTTATTCTCTGTATAACTCGTAGACCCTAACGGCGATTAACCAATTTCTCTAAAAACGGCTTTCTTGATTTATGTGCTGTTTTTGTCCTTACTGTTCTTAGTCACAGCTCACGACCTATGAACAGCACAAATTTTGTCAATGACCGCAGCATGACAGCTGAATAGCTCAGCAATAGGTCAACAGGTCTACCTACCTGGTATGCTGGTACGTGTAGCCTATAGCCTATTGTACAGCTTACGCCGAAAGCATAGGATTACTGTCACATAGGCCTTCATTTGGTGATTAATGTGCATTGCATCCGCCAATCCTTCGTGTTTTCAAGAAAAATCAGCAAAGATGCCGTATACATGCAGTGCGAATACAGATTTTGTCAGTCGATCGGCGTATTCGTTCTTGGTGATTTCGACAGTTAACTTCTAAGTGTTTACAGGGGCCTAGACTAGATACGAGTAGGCTATAGGGGCCTATCGTCAATAGCAGAGAAGATCGATAGCCAATCGTCGCGTATATCAGGTAAAAAGCCAATATTCCTGAGTAAAAAGTCTAACTGATCACGCGTAGGCCTATGGTCAAACGTCCGTTAATCAAGTCTACGTCTATCCAGCAAACGTCTCTATTCAAGACAGTCACCGTTGGGAAATGTTTATACCAATAATCTTGCGCCTTTTGGATTTTGACTTGTGAATCGATCGCTAATACGAGACAGACAGGCAGGCGGACGAACGGACGAACGAGCAAGATCTTTAATGCGGCCTACATGTCGACTGCACAGTAAACGTGGCAAAGACGAAGAAGGGGAGTAATGAGTAAAGACTAAAGACAGGAGTTTTGATGTAAATTTGTCAAACTCCTTGTATTCGTTAGTTCGTCGTGGGTCTAAAGCTCAGCCATAACTGGTCATTGGTGAGCATGTGTCAAGCTAATCGATTTATGAAAATAGGCCTATATATTTTATGGAAGGTCCTGATAATTTAGAATAGGCCTACTTTACATTGTGTCTCAAATAACGTCCCACTTTGTGATTGTCCATATCTTCATCAAAACTTGTCCGATTTTTAAAATTCTTCTACTAACACACTCAATAAACAAGTAGCAGAGTGTGGTTATTAAATATCCCTTCACACCTTAACTGTACCGCTACACTACCGTGTGAAATTTACATTGTTAAAAATCACTAAAATCCCAGTAATACGTTTGCAGAAAATCTCTTCTGTAACAATTTTTCACTAATTTTTTTTACAAAAAGTGAATGATGTTTAGTTTTTATGCATTTTTTGTGTTTCTAAACAAAACAAAGAATGTTATTGTAAATCATTCATTCATTCATTTATTCATTCATTTATTCATTTCTTTATTACAACAAATGTCAAAACGCATCCGTTGTTACAAATAATATACACATATTGCGATTATGTTAACAAGTAGGTAAGTAGGGATTAGTTTTGTTAAAAGTGTACATATCTTACGTCAAACGTAAATAAAACGATTTTCACAAAAAGGTAAGTTTTAAGTAGTATGTCAGTGATTTAAAACAAATTTTGAATGTAGCACAAGTTACAGACTTAAAAGTAGCACAGCTTAGCTCAAAAAACATTTTCTATGAATTACATGTATAGAGAAACGAAAAATGAGCAATAAACAGCGAAAATGTCACCATTGTGTCAGAGATCAGTAACAGTCCTTATACACAGTGGCGTATTTAGGGGGGCATGGTGCGATGGCCCCCCCTTTGGCCCGACCATGAAAATTTTTTACAGGCGACTTTATATGAAAAGGTGCGTTTTTTTGCCGTTTTCGAGCAAATTTCAGAAAAAATGAGCGTTCAAAAGCAAAAAGTGTTTCAGCTTCAGGGGGGCTTCGCCCCCTGACCCCCCTGGACCCCGCTGGGGGCTCCGCCCCCAGACCCCCGTTATAGGCTTGCGCTCTGCGCGCTCGCGTGGCCCCCCTTGCCAAATCCTAGATACGCCACTGCTTATACAGTAGTCTTGTGATGAAGTTGGCATCAGCTAGGTATCCGGAGCGTGTAGGTAATTGTCTGTTGTGAGATGAGGTGAGACGGAGATTGTAATGTTGTGATGCCAGGTTAGGTGGTGGTAGAAGATAGTGGAGTGAGTGTTGGGGGGGGTTATTACCGAGTTTATTAAACAGTTTATCGTCGGCGTCTTCCAGCAGTTCGTCGAAGGACGGTAGATCTGGCTGGCAGTAGCCCGAGCGTTTTGCTGCGGCGGAGGAACGCATCGACGCGATAACGATCAGATGCCGTGATGAAGCCGCTCCACGCTGAGCAGGCGTACAGCAGCTTCGCGACGACGACCGACCGGAAGACTGTGTGTAGGCCTGCGTGAGTCAGGCCGTGGTGACGCAGCACACGCAACGCATACAGAGTCTGCGAACATTCGCTGACTACTCGCCGGATGTGGTCTGATGCTGGTTACAGTCTCTACAGTTTCAGTAGCTGACAGCTGTTATCATGTTGAGCGTCAGATTATTCCGTGCAGCCCAGTCTCTGATGTTGTCCATTTCTGCAGGGTGGTGACTCCGGAGGCTCGTATTAGGCCTATATGAGCTTTGAGTTACGTGTCATCAGCAAATTTAACATTTCTGTTGCCTGCAGGATAGAGTGTTTTCAGTTACGGTTTGGGGGATATTTAATAAGCACTTTATTGCCAGTTGTCCAGAAAGTGTGTGCCAGTGAAAAAATTTTGAAAATATGTTAATATTTGTCAAAAATATGGACAACTACAAAGTGGGACGTTTTTTTCTGAGACACGGTGTATATAGGCCTGCTCTTAGATCTGTTGAAACATTTACAGAAAAATGTTCACTATTTGAACAGCAGGTGAAGTAGCCTAAGCCTTACAAGGAAAAAGTTTGTCGATTCAAGAAGTTGAATGATCATAGCTAGAGAAGGAGTGGCATTTGTATAGGCTTACAGGAAGCGAACATCGGCCTATTTTATCTATACCGGGTAAGTCATACAGGGTGCGGCAGAAAAAAGTAGCCCCTAAAGTTTTTTTGCTGTTTTCTCAGCAACGGTTTAGCATTTTAATCTGAAAATTTACAGATTTATTTAATAAATTGTTCTACGGCTAAGTGCCAAATAAAATTTGATTCCATTGAAAAATGACGAAGTTATA
>Ga0056128_1001798_pt1 | contig 24729 bp, 9 predicted proteins | sample WorMetLIZISLAND2_FD_71113 | JGI IMG/M metagenome (GOLD analysis project Ga0056128, IMG submission 71113) | Marine gutless worms symbiont microbial communities from Max Planck institute for Marine Microbiology, Germany - Olavius geniculatus... ... | reverse complement strand
GAATCACCAAGTCTTACTAGCGCACCCCCCACCGGGGACGGGGGCCCCCCTTACAACTTTTTTCAAAGGGGGGTCAAAAATTGGCTTAAAATGCAATAAAGGAGCGCTTATAACTTCGGACTTAGGGGGTGTAGCCCGACGAAACTTTGGCACTTGACGCGGCTCTAGGTCGGGGTGATAACGCATGTACAACTTTTGGGGGCAACGTCCCCCTTAAAATTTGGGAGGGCAAAAAACGATGAAGATAGCGACAAAATCTAAACGGCGTTGACGAGTACTATTCTTTCGGCGTTGAACAAAAAAAATTTGTGAAATTCCGTCCACTATGAACAAAGTTATAGGCGCTCATGTTGACCTACCCTAAGTCGATAATGCACGTTCGGTGTATGCCAATGCATTTGAGTTTCGGGCCACGTGACTTTGATGCCGGGGAAATTCTCCCCCCTCTCTTTACTCCCCCCTCTAATTTACCCAATCGGACTTAGGGCGCCGGGCGGACTCACGTTGGGCTTTGCTCCAAATTTCTAGTTTTTTGTTACTTTGTAATCTACATCCTTAAAACTTGTCCTCCTCTATATTTTTATTTACTGCCTATTTTTTATCTGCATCTTTAACAAAAATTCCCCCCCCCTATTTTTACTTCCGCCCTATTGCATTGGGCAAGCGACACCCTTAACAAAACTTTTCCCCCTATTTTTTGTTTCACCCTATTTTTCAATCTGCATCTTTAACAAAAATTTCTCTCCTAGTTTTTTTACTTCCTCTTTATTTTTCACTAGGCAAAGTACACCCTTAACAAAACGTTCTCCTTCGATTGGAAAGAAGCCCAAAATGGAGGGAAAAACTTGAGTCAGAAATTGTGGGGAACTTATTGTGGGGACATCTTACTCAGTCAGCAAAATATCAAATGGTCACACATCTAGTCTTTTATCATTTTATATTTAGTTTCTGATTGCAAAAGCATTCATTTTTTGCTGCCCAAACACTGTGGGGAACCTCAGCCCAAAACTGGGGGGGGGGAGTTACGCCTGATTTTGATTCCAGATTTTGAGGGATAGAAACCACTGTTTATCTGTGCCCGCTGACTCTAGTCCGCGTGTTACCTAGTCTTCAACTTTGGCCCATTTTTTTGCATTGTTCGTATGCACTAAAACTTGCTGGTATGATACTCAGTCAAATTGTCAGTATGGTGGCGTCATAGGTTGAAAAAATTGGCAGCAGCAGCAGGAAGTTGCAATTTTTCGACTGAAGGTCACAAATATCTGACAGAGGAGAGTAAGGATGTACAAAATTCTGATTGACCTCCAAATACCCTCATAATGAAGGATTTCACTCCAGCCCCAAACGTTGTATTTTTGCAAGACATTTTCTCCAACTGCAGGATATTTTTCCAACAGGGTAAAATTTTGGGGGTGACAATGCCATTGTTCTTGTTTCTTACAAGGAGGAAAATTGCTGAAACCTAAGGGAATGGGGTTGCAGGACAATTTTTTTTCTTTTCCATGGTGTCACTGTTCCTTACATAGTTTATGTGATTGTGTTCTGTGCCATTATTATTGACATTGCCTTTACATGATGCAGTACATCAAGGGTACATTGTCAAGACTCATCGAATTAGTGCTGTGAGAATCGTAGCCTGAGTTACATTCGCATATGGCAGCATGAATGTTCTGTTGTTACACACTAGATGTCTCTCTAGTCATCTCTGCCAAGCCAGTCACAAGTAAGTGAGTAAATTTATAGAGCACACAATGTCGGAAAGAAGCCTAAGAGCATCTGGTAATTGGTTTTCAATTACAGTTGAAAATGTCGGGGATGTTTTTTGAGACACAGTGTAGATAACTCACACTTCCTTATAGAACAGAATGGGGATTATTACTATTTTGTTCTTATACAGTTAGCCCGAACTGTATAAAGTTGTTCAAAAAGTAGTGTAAGGAGAACAAACTGCAAAACTTTTTCAATTTTATGCTGGTTTTAGGTGTAATAGTCATCGTGATTGTGTGGATGGTGTGTTAGTGCATTGTGGGTGTGGTTGTGCAGTTGTGAAAGTGTTGTTGTAAAGCTCCGTGGGGAACCCCCAGCAGGGAATTCCTCACTGAAAATTGTGCAGAATGTCGGCTCGTTGTTGAATTCTCGGTATTGTGTTAAATAAATAAGTAAATCTCTAAAAAGAGTACATTTGTAGCAGCCTTTGTTGAATGGTGATCATTTTTGTGCTATTTTTGTGCCACATGTTGATGTTATTGTGCTTACGGCAGCAGATTGTTGGTGGAGTAGTTTGCGGCGAACTGTATTCGGAAGTAGGTCACTTACTGTGTCCGTGATTCAGGTCAGGTCAAGTCACTTGACCCAGTTTTCAGATATACCTGTTTACCGTCACTGTACAAAGTGTGTGCACAAGCTGTACACTTTCCATGTCTGTGTTTTGCACTTGTATAGTTACTTATATTGTATATTGTACAGGGGCATGTGGTTCCCTGTACAGGGGACGTCTAGTCGCTTTTGCCCCTCCCCCCTGGATTAAGTTCCCTTATTTCTCTCACCTCCATCTTATACCTTTTTATGCCTCCGCCAACGTAGTGGCCAGAGGCATTATGTTTCTGGAGTGTTTCGTACGTCCGTCCGAGCGTCCCTGCATGAGTCCCGAACAAACATTGTTAGCAAAATATCTTGCGCATTTGTCGAACTTTCACCACTATCAGTCTTTGGGGCATGGATGAATGCATCAAATTTTGTGGTCGACAGGTCAAAGTTTAAGGTCACAGAGCACTTTTTGGACTTGTAGTTGTAGCACGTTGGTGGAGGCATAAAAGTTGACAGAGTCGTAACCACCATCTAGTTTCTTTCTCGTCGTTTTTATTTTGTTTGCTTTTCTATGTCCATGTTTTGTTCTGGAAGTGCCCTTTTTGATTTTAGCTTGGGCATGAGGACTACTGTAGGTTCCCCAACAGCTTTCTTTCTCATTCCTGGTCGGGGTGGGGGATGAGAGTCACTGCTTTAATCTTTTCCAGGAAACTCCACATGCGATGTGAATTGGTCATTACTGTGGTCTGGCTCAGTGGCCATGTCTCTCTTCATGTGCTGAAAGACAAGTTACTTATATTGTACAGGGCCATATTATACGGGCTTATATTGTATAAAGTCTATGGCTTTCTAGAGGGTAGTTGGTTGGTAGTATTATATGTTTTTGAATTGTGCCAACTTCTCCCCCCCTTTCAATGCCGAAAAACCTTTCTCTTCTAAAACATTTGCTCCAGGGGGTTTATATCACGTAGACCCCGATCCTCTGGTATTGTGCATTGTTACTAAAAGTATCTGTTGTTAATGTGTCATGTATAATGATGATGGTATAGTCCGAGTGTTGTATTATACCAATCAGTCATGTTAATTTTAATGATTATCATTATGCTACGTCTACTTGAGTTAGTGGTGCGTTATTGTGTTGGTTATGCTAGGCATATTTATGACTGTATGAAACGCGGTGGGCCAAGGAGCATTGGCAACTTTTTGGCTGTGAGGGTTGTACCATAACAAGTTACAAAATGGAGTCATTCTGTTAGTTTTAAAAACATAAACAACCCGAAATATACGTTTTGTAGGAAAATTAATTTTAAACATATGTGGAAATATTTTTGATGATACATAAGTTCATAGAACACTGTCGATCTGTGTATTATTTTTTCCGCCTGTAATCTGTCATGACTCGCAGATGCTATACAGCATTACAACGAGATGAACAAATAAACTTAACAAGTTAATGTCATCTTTATTTTGCTGAACATTAGTGTTTTATTTTTCAGCATATTGTCCGAGTTTGTTCAGACATTCTGTCCTATTGTCAACAAGCTTCTTAATGCAAAGAACGATGCTGGCTGCTGTCCAAGCCACTGATGAACGAGTGATTGCACAGGTCTCGGTGTCTGATGCAAATTTCTACCCATCTAGCACTTTCTTACATCAAAGGTGTATTGTTGGTTTTGTAGAAGACTTGTCGCCATCCAGCTGCAGTGAATCTTATCCACAAGAAGCTCTTTCGCCCACAGAAAAACGAATAATTGCATATTGTTCCTTACGGGACGAATTTAATGGCAACGTCACCAAATTTTATGTCTATAAATGAGGTCTCAGCGGTGTCATCATAATAAAACTCACAAGTGGTAACAAGTATTGAATTTCCTACAAAATGTATATTTCGGATTTTTTATGTTCAGAAAACTAACAGAATGACGCCATTTTATAACTCATTTATGGAACGACCCTCGTACATGCATGGCATGTACGTTTTGTGTGTTGCAATGGCAGTGCTGCATGCAGTAACTATGCTTATGGTTTTTCTGTTTTTAACATTATCACATTTTACGTATCATTATACTGCTTTATTGTTTAGCCTGTTTTGTGGGAGTTGCTCTAGTTCAAGGGAATGTGCGTTGAAGGGAACATTTAGATATTGCTGGAGCTTATTTTGTCAGCTTGGCACCAAATTTGCAGAAGTTTATAAGTTGAACTAAGCAAGAGGGTAAAGGTTGAAAAATGGGAATTGCAAAAATCTTAAGAACGGTGCAATCGTACGATGTTGCGAAAAGCTTTGCTGACTTAGGAAACGTTTACAAGAATTCTAAAGGAGTTTTTAAAATTGGGCTCCTGATGCCTTTGCAGTTGCCAAACTGTAAGCATTTTAAATGCCTCAAAGCAGCATCTAATCGTTTAAATATTAAATCCAACAGGACACAAATTTGGAGTAACTTGTATTAGAAACCACACCGCACATTTGTGTCCATTTTGTTTTGCTTTTGTTGACAGTAAGTTGTTGAATATTGGTTGTTTGGCTTGGTGTTGATTTTTAACTGTTTTGTGATTAAACAATAAATGACATTAAAGTCTGTTTTCTAAGAAAACAGATTTTGAAAAACGTTTATTGCAAATATGGTGCGATTGTTTTTGTTGTTGTGGCTTGTGGTATTTTCTGGTATAGAACGTGCCGTTTTTTATTTTGACTTTTTTTCTATTTTATTTCACTTGTGGGGACAGCCTTACAGGTATAGTGTTGCCTGCTCGTCTAGGCTTGTTTGGCAGAATTACATGCATTTTTTGCATGCTTTAGCCTACAGCAAGTATTTGTTATTTCAGGGCAAAGCCATTTTTGCTGTCTTAAGCTTGTTAGGGTCTCCAATATAGAATGTTGAGGCCCCCACTGTCACGCTTCCTGTTGCTGTTTTTCCATTAAAAACTGTCCTTAACATTTTTATTGAGTTTCTCAAAAATAGTGCTGCTCCAGTTTTTGGTAGTGAATTTTTAATGAAACAAAACTGTTTGCGTCCGGTCTTTTATGCCGGTAGTGATTACCCGGTACTAAAGCTGGGTTTTCATCCGGCGCAAAGCAAGAACACTTCTATCGTTGCATTTCAACTGTTGTGTTGCATCAGTCTTGCATTGCGCTGGATATGAACCAGGCTTAATGCGTACATTAGGTCTCTGTTACGCCCTTGATTAGCTTAAATGTCACGTTCGTGTCTGTTACTTGAATTCAGTTTTTGTTATCGTTGCATGTCGGCGTCGTCGGTGTGAGTTTGCTTCTGCGCCAAATATTCCTGTAGTGAGCTAATTAAATTTGTCGAATTACAACTCTTTATGTGCTAATCTGCGGATTGTGATATTTGCTTCTGTGTCGGATATTCCTAGTAAGCTCTACATCAGTTCATCATAAGTCATAATTAGCCTAGGCGTACTACTGCTTTTAAGGTCGCTGAGGATCGGGAAAATTTGCATCGTATCATTTTTCAAATAAATTCGCCAGATCTAACCGAAAGTGCAATAGAATCAGTTTTGGCAAGCAAGTCGCACGGGAGCACTTTTTTGATATGTCAATTTGCGCTAGTACAATAAGTGGAATTTTTCGATAATTGTTGGCGAAATGAAGGTTTCAGGTTTCCCGAATCTGGATCATATAAACGCTCATCTGGCGTGTTGAGTCAATCTCGTTCGCCAGGGGGCACCTTTATCCTCGGCGGACGTTTGTGCTGTCCCTGGTTAATTCCGCGTCGCCTGACGTGAATGCCAATCACCCTCGACCGAATATTGTCATGGGGCGTTTACACCGTATAAATAGACATCGGAGCAAATGTTCCGTCATAAAAATTTGCAGATGTTTCCAGCTTTGTGGAGAGTTGCTATTCCTGTAGATTGGATTACTATCAGCTTTCTCTAGACTACGGCTTGCTCACCAATTTTTTCCAGGCCCATTATTTGTTCCAAGTCGACTGCGTCCAAGGGTTCGCTCCCCAGACACCACTGGAGGAATTCCCATAGCCCACCCCCATACCATCCAACTAGAATTAAGGGAAAGGCCTCCCAAAAGAGACGGGAAAAAGCCTACGAGGAAGAAGCAGAAAATGGGGAAAGGAAATCTAAAAGAATTACGACAAGAGGGCAAGGAGGGATGATAGAGTAATTTGCTTCAGTGACTCAAGCTATAGGCGCCCTTCACCCTGGGTATTGCGATTGTGTTTATCGTGTGTGGTCAGTCGCTCCGTGTATGTGGATCGTCGTGGTTGGTTTCCAGTCGTCTCGAGTCTCGTCGCAGACTTTTATCGTCGTATCCTCGTCGTGTGTTTGTATTTATTACGCATGCGCAGACTTGCGTCGTATTAAACACGTATGGCCTATATATGCCAGTTCTTTATCACTGAAACTACTCTCTGCTTGGTTTTATACCCGTAAATCACTTTATTTGCCATCGATAAAACACGGCAGGACAGATAGAAAGAACTACAAGAGTGTAGCCTAATGGATAACACACGTAAAAAGCATATAGGCGGCTAAGGTTGATTGCTTGTACCACAATGGCGTAGGGCAGCTTAGAAAAAAATCAATATTTTTTCCGTATTTTCGTTATCTAGCCTCAATCACACAAATTGGTGTAGGCTACAAGCAGAGGCATCGGATATGAGATAACTGCCTCCTCCTGTCAGCATTTTTTTCAAAAATACAAAATTTGGGGCTGAAACAATCCGTCGGGAAGGGGGTAATTCAGGGGCAAAATTTAAGGTGTTGGTAGCCACGCATTTTCCTTTGTTGGAAATGTACAACTGTCTGTCGGAAAATTGCAACTCCCTACCCCCCAACGATTTTTACGCGCGAAAGCAGCTATTGCTTTAGCGCGTCGCAATTCTGCCTGTCCGTCCGTCTGTCACACGGGTGGATCAGTCAAAAGCGGTGCAAATAGGATCACCAAATCTTCACCGTCGGCTGCCTGGAAGACTAGTTTAGGAACCATAATGTTTTTCCATAAATTCGAAAGGGGTCACCCCGAACGAGGGCGTTAAATGAGAGGGGGTGGAAAAAATTTCCAATTTTTAGCCAATAAGTCGCTGTATCTCAATAACGGTGCGAGGTAGGGCCTAGGTTACTATTAATCACTAATAGGAAGTCGTACACTGGCTTTCGATTGTCACCGAATTCAACGACTTTGAATAACCATGAACGCTAAAATAGGGGTTTTTAATGGATATTTTGGCAATTTCGGGCTGCGAGACACATTTCAAGAGCGAATTGGGCCGAAATCGATTAAGATAGACACGGCGAAGCTGCATGTGAAATTTTCAGCATTGAACGTAGATTTCGACGGTTCAAGTATCGATTTTCTAGGTTCAAGGAAACCTGCGCACGAGGGCATCGAAGAGCGATACCCCTCGTGTAAGTCGTTATTTTACCGTTGTTGGCTAGTCTTTCGTGAAAACGGTTGCAGATAGGCATAGGCATGCTGCCTATCACAACAAGCTTTAGGCCTATTGACGAGCTTTTCAGTCGTGTCAACATCGATGACTTTGAAAGACCCTGGACTTCCAACATGAGGGTTTTTTATTGATTTTTACGATCTTCGCCTGCAGCGCACACTCCAAGAATGAACTGCGACGAAATGGCTGCAGTTCTGTGGAGATAGACTGACAGTTTGCAAACAGTAACTGCTATAGGCTTTCGCGCGTCTCATGAGCATTAGCTCAAATTTCTTGTTTTGTCTCACGACGCCGCTTTGTAAGTTTGCAACTATGTAAAATGTAGGCCTACAGATAAGATATCATCAACTAGGTCTACGCTAAAATATATTGAAGCGTTTCTGCCCTCATTTCAGCCATTCCAGCAGTTTTCAGCAAGATGCACGAGTGTGACAGACGGACAGACAACGCTGACACTGTCGCATTTGCCGCTTAATGTGAGTCAAACTAAGTTCAAGTTCGGCGGACAAATATTGAATATCAGAAAAATACAAAGAGGAGGGGTTCATTAAAACGATGTTTAGTTTCAGAAAAAATAACGTTACAGCGGCACGATTGTATTGGCTAGATAACGGGTTATTTAAAAAAGATGAACACGATTCTTGCTAATAGCTACGTAAATCACCAAATTAGAGCCGTTATTGAGTAGCAGTGTTTAAATTGCCGGGGGTTGGGGGTTAAACCCCAAACTGTTTTTTCAACCCCCTAACTCACTGCCAAATTATGTACAGGGGGTCAGCTATATACTATATACATACGATTCCAGTTTTGGATGGGCTCCGACCGTCGAAAAGTTCAACCCCCCAGCTAACTTTTCACAATTCAAACACTGTTAAGTATTTTATTAATATAGATTGTAATTATTTTGTGAATTTATATTAGACTAACTGATTTTTTACCGTTTCAACTTTCAACCTATGAGTCTATTCAAAGATCAAAAAAAGATTATTTTGTTTTTTTTTTATAATTGCTCGTCGGCTACGTTAACCACGTGCTCGCGGGTAATCCCCACAGGCTATTAATTTCGCTTTCGATTCTCATAAACGTCGTTCGGATTACAGTGACGTCATCGGACAAATCCAACCGCAGACTCAGCAGCAAAGTTGATCTCTGACGTCACGGATAGCTTAATTTCTTACGGTCGTGCGTATTAACACAGCATGATGTTCGGCTAATCCCGACACACGTAATTCCATGATCTGGGATCTAGTTGCGGAAACAGCTGCGTGTGCGGTGCAGATTTTATGTCGAAAGCATTACAACCGCTTATTTGTTGACTTAAAGCTAGAGCAAATGCGATGTAGAATTCAATTAAGATAAAAGCAAAACAAGTAGGCCTAAGCCCAGCATTATTGCAAATATGTGTTATGGAATTTGCATGCAAGTAAAAACGAAAATTGGCCCAACATCTTGCTTGTACAGCATAAAATAATGTACGCAGTTTCAAAATAACGGTAGCCCCCCCCCTATGTTTGGCAAGTTGATATCGGATAGCGATAATAAATGCAAAGAGTTCGCAGTCGAAAACTGGCGGGCGAGCTGGCAGTTTTATCTAGCCGATGAACTACACTGTCTCAAAAAACGAGTCACTTTTATTTTTTAAATATCTTCGTGAAGCATTAGACTATTTCAATAATTTTTGACATGCGACATCAAGAAGAAACTTGACGTAAATGACAACAGTTTTGCCCACCGCACATTAAGAATGTCGCTACGCTACCTTGTGAAATGCAAAAGTCGTAGTTTGGCCGTTTACAACAATTATTTGATACTGGATAGCGTACGCGTCGACTCAGAAATGATTAACTAAATAGCGACAGACATGACTGGCAATTATTGTCTTTTAAAAAGTCATGGGTGCCACATCGCGTCATTTTTATTACATTATGTGCTCAAATTTGTCCGCCCCCAGCACTAACGCAAGCACGTAGACGTTGACGCCACTCGCCAACAGCACGTTCAATAAGCGCGTGACTCAGAGCGGCTCACTCGTTGTTGACGCATTATTTCAGTTTGTCGACGTATGATACTGAAGTGAAATAAGTAGACTCTAACAGATTTTAGTGATTGTGTGGTTTCACTACTTTTGTAATTTTAGAACGGAAAGGATAAACTGAAACTGAATATAAAGATGACAAATGTTACAACTTACAATAGGAACAAAACTTTCCCTGAGGCCACAATTTTTAAGATGGTAGAGAGTTGTCCTATTCCTCCCTGTTACGATGTTACTTTCTGACGCCCTATACTATGTTGTGAGCGTCCATGGTACCAGTAGTGTTGTCGTCCGTCCGTCTGTCGATCTGTAGGTAAAACTGTAAGGAAAACTTTCTGCACGAATAGGCTAATAATAAGCCCTGGGTCGAGGCTCTTTGCGTGCAACATTTGGGGAATGCAATGCAAGGGAAACATTTTTAAATTTGGGGTTAAATGGAGGGGGTAGGAAATGTGCATTTTTCAACCGAAAACTGGCCATAGGTTAGGAAACGGTGAGAGATAGGGTTTAGGTTGCTATTGATCATTAGTAGAAAATCGCATATACGTCCTTTTAGATGAGATGAAAATCATCAACCCTGGATGACTTTGAAGGTCAGTACCGCAACAAAAACCGTATATGGTGTATATAGCGCGTCTTCCCCAGCGACAGCTAGGCTTTTTTGTTGTACACGTAAGCTTATGCGAGTGGACGGTACTGGCAATCTGCCAATCGTTCGTTCCTATACAGTGGTGTAAGTTGCATTTAATGATCGATTCGTGATCGATTATTCACCAGAATGTCGCCACCCCCCCCCCGCAGATCATGACACTAATGGCGGTCGTCGCTTGTTTTCTGCGACCGTTCGCACTCGCTAGGGTTGCTCGCCAGCACCAGCAGTTAAGGCCCTCGCACATGCGCAACAGATCGAAATGAAGCAAGACGGATTTACAATAAAACAACCTATTAAGCAAACCTCTGCAACAAGGGTTGGAGTTTAGGGTTAGGATGCTTGTCTTACCGCCGCAAAGACACGGCCTTAGCACCATCGTGTGCTCGTACCGTCGCACGTACCGGCTATAGGCCGCCCAAGACGGCTGCCGGATAAATAGCCGGCCCGTGTAAGACCAATATTTATCCGACAACCGGATGAATAGCCGTAGCCTAGCGGATAAATATCTTGTGCCATGAAAAGATAATTGTCTTATTTTGTTGGTCGACCGTACTCACGATTGTGCTTATTTATTATTAGCACGATATAACATTAACACCTGGCGAGATGACCGCCCATGACTTTTGTTATACCAGCGCTGATTGCAGAGTTATACCCTGTTTATATGATCAAGCAAACATCGCGCAGTCATCGAGCAAACATCTAGCAAATGCATTCAAAATACACGTGCACGACGTGTGCTTTAATTGCTCGATGTTCGCTCGATGTCTGCTCGATGTTTGCTTGATGATCGCTTGATCGTGTAAACGGGGTATTAGACATCAACGTTAACGTGGCGTCTATGGAACTGTTGTCACCTCTGGAAAATCGCTTTTTCTATGCGACCGAAAATCGAACGCTGCAATGGCCTTCGAACATTGTCGGTACGGTCAGCGTTTTCTAGCGACATCTAGGCGTCTTGTTTTTTTACTTTCTTATTGCACGACGCATGTTGAGTGCTGCAATAAAGCTGTAAGTGCAAAGCCAACGTCTTCACAGTTGTTTTTCTTGTTTTGCACATGTGTCACCGTCTTTAGACGGGACTACACAGTGGTCTGCAAATCATTCACAGATCCCTTCAGATCCCGGCCATCGCACGATGTAAACACGTAGTTCGATGAACCGAAAAGATAAGAGTCCGAACGTGTATGTCTGCACGTAGACGCCAAGAAATTGTGAATGATTGCATTAACATATGTATTAGGCCAGTTTGACCAGCTTAATTTTATTACTTAGTTTTTTTTCGGCGGTGGATGATTTAGGCTTAGTTGAACTTACTTATTTTGCTGTTAGACTTAAACTAACGTGAAACAGTATAGGCCCTAGGCCCTATTCAACTTTATTTGTCATTCATTGACAACGAAGAAAAACATGTTAGGCTGTTCAGTCAAACAAATTCTAAGAATTTTAAAGTCAAGCGTTAAAATAAAAACAACAGCAAAGTTGCATGCAAAGTTGCGAACGTACGTACATTCCATAGAAAAATTCTCAGACGCAGTTGTTTTCCGTTATTATAATGGACACCGCGCTTTTTCGTGGCATATAGATCGGAATCCCCTACCGAATTACGCAGTTCGGTTGGACTCGAGTCAGTGCTTAAACGATGCCGTGGTTTATGGACTTCGTGGATGATTTTGGCGGCAGATGGTCAGCCTTGGTCAGTGGTCATTGGGCAGTTTTTGCCTTAGTGCCGAGCAGACGAAAACGAGCTCATTCTTCACCGTCATCAGTACACGTGGCGTACGGACGCCTTACGTTTACATGCAAAACGGACCGAAACCGAGTTGTCCTTTTCTCGCCGGTCGACCAGATCCGATGATTAGGCGTCCCATCCCGGCGAAATCGGCGATTCGTTATGCGCATACTTAACTACCAAGATCAACTCAGCCTTCCATCCCTCCGAGGTGGGCAAATCGAGTATCGGCCTCTCTGGCGGGGCGCGTTCACCTGTGTCGGGTGGCAGCTAATAGCACTGTGTGATCCCATATAGCAGGTGACGCTTTGTAGTTCTGTGATAAATTTCCTATACAGCATCTTTGTCTTTACATTTAGTGCGATATTTTAGCGGATTTGCAAAATAACAAAAAATAACTAAACCAATAAGTGAGCAGGTAAATTTACTTATAGTCACGTAGGCGTATAGGCGGCGCAATTAAACAGAAAAAACCACGATGTGCAAAGCCTCGACAGAACAGAAACGTTTAGATGTTCAAATGTGATGTTCTGCCTTGAGGGTTAAAAATATAAATTTTAACCAGGCAAAATCACAACGAGCCGCAGTCTCAAAAACCGAACAGAAACGTCTTTTAGCTACCGTACGTATATAGTCCTTTAAAATGTTCAAATGTGCTGTTTTGCCTTCTGAGTTTCGTCGGCAAATTGTTCCGCGGTTTCTGCGGCTGCCATGAAACTCCTGTCACCAATCTGTGATTGTGTCCAGCACGGTATACGTGTAGGACGTCAAAAGACCCGAGACGTCAACGTCCCATCTCCAGTCTATTTCTCTGTCGTAATTACTATTTCATCATGTTATATCGTTGCATTGTTTTAATGGTTTATAGACGAATATGTGGATACGGAAATGATATAAGGCATAGACCTACAAATCTTCACATGTCAGTGGCAGATCCAGAATTTTGGAATGAGGCGGGAAAAGGGTTTCTCCGCTTCTTGAATCCCCCACTGCATGCTGTGGCTTTACTGTCAGTCCGCCGGAGTTCAAAGAGTTTTCGCTTTAGGCCTACGGTGATATAAGTTTTGATATCGGTTTTAGTCGCCAATCTGTTAAGGCACGTACAGAGCGACGGAACTGAACTGAATTGATACGGTTTAGTTTTCGACGAACTGACCAATGGGCAAGCACAGGCCCGTCGAGAGGGTGGGGTAGGGCTTGGACGGGTAAGCTACCTCGGGCCCCGCGACGTTTGGGGGGCCCCGCCATCGTTGAGAAATATAAAATATAAAATACATTAGTTTGCACCTTTTTGAAAAGCAAAATTCAAAAATTTTCTACCTCTGAGGCCCCGCGAGAAGGTTTCCCGGGCCCCGCTGTGGCTCTCAACGAGCCTGGTCAGTTTTCAATTTCTGAGGACTTGTCTCTTACAACTTGTGTGGATTTTCTGCAGACATACGATTGTAGATCTGTCGTGCGACATCTTGTACGACAGATTTGCAACAAGTCGGAATAAATAAAACTTGGACTTAATTTAATGCCGAAAGAGACGACTAGTTGGTCCAATCCGACAGTCCGACTCAAATTGCCTACGCTTTGACATTCAAAGCAATTGGTGAATGTACTAGCTGTAGTCGTTTCGTTTGCGCGTGTTTGCCGGGCTCTGTCAGACAATTCCGATGATTGCGCGCATTTGCAAGAACAGTAATCAGCGCACATAGGTCTAGTAGGCCTACAGCCTCCAGGATAGAGAATAAGACGAGATAGAACTGGTCTTACAATAAAACCACTGAGTAGATACACGTAGTTATGCAACTACCGGTAAGTAGATAGTCTTGACATAACACGTCGACGTATGGTGGCGCCACCAATCGCAAACAAATTTTGTTGTTACAGACTATTGAATAATAAAAACTTACCAGTTCACACTGACCAGTTTACACTGTGAAAGTGAAAAAAGTTCAATGAGGTTACGTCACATGGGTTTGTATAAGGGCAGCCAGTTCGTCGTTCTATCACTCTGTATCTTAGCAAAATGATTTCTGCTGTTTTGGATGTGTGACTTGGTCGCCCTTACACAGTAATGTAAACTGGTAAGTTTTTTTAATTTAATATTTGCTGTTTTATTAGCAAATTTAACCAGGAGTTAAAAGCAATAATGTGACCGAAACCAATCACGTGACTATTAGACTCGCGGTGAGCGAGTTTCTATACATGGGCGGTCCATTGTGACTATGCGTCTATCTGGCACCGTTATGGAGATATGGCGCCTCAAAAAATAATGGGGTCATGACCCTGACTTTTTGCTGACTAAATTTTACGCGGTAGTGTAGCGAAGCGTTCGGAATATGATAAGATATTTCGTGATCACTGAGTTGCAAATTTACAGTGTATATTGGTGAAAAAAAATGAAAATAGCTCAATATATGGGGCAGATATGACCAAAAAAATTAAAGGTAGTTTTTTTATACTGGACAAGTGCGTTCATCACGTAATTCGTGTAAGAAGATGGCAGACAGTGCAACAGGATAGGGCCTATCAAGTGGGCATGCAGCAGCAGCTGTCGTAACTATAATATAGCGGAGTATGTATAGGACTTATTGAATTAAGAATGATCTCGTTATTTATATCGTCGCCCTGTTCACTCTGTGACGACTTCGATGTTGCCCGGTCAACAGTTCGCGGGCAACAGTGCGTATTTGTTAACGTCACGTGACGCGATTTGGACGAATCGCGTGCTGGTATTTTGCGCTGAGGTATAACACTAAATCATTAGAGCTAAAGATTTCCCATTACGGGTAAATTTGGAGTCATGTTTAAACGCTTCGAAAACTCTAAGCACCAATGTGTGAAAATTGCATCTTGCTCCCACTTTTTAAACCCGCCACGTCGCTGATTCAGACACAGAGCATTAACGGCTCGGCTGGACGTTGGGAAATGAAGAAGAATGTACATTTTTCGCTTGCAACGGTCATCACTGGACCTCGCTGGACAAGAACTGAACGTACTGACCACCTAGCTATATCTGATGTAGTGATGAGTCCAGTCCTCGATTACTCGTTCAGCCACTCGTCGGGCACTCTCGTGATAAATTAAATTACTTTGCTGGCACAGCCTTACGATGATCAATAATTAGATTGATCTCAACTGCCAAACAACTGACCATTGGCCTACTGACCATCAGGCTGTACTATAGCATTGCCTCAAAAATAAAAATTCTGAGATATGGTTGCCTGGAAATTTCGAGGTCACGGAGCCCCTGACTTTTTGAGATGATGTGACGTCATCGATGACGTGACCATCAAACTGGCAATATGACTTTTTCCTGTAAGAGTGTTCTTTTAAAACCATCCCTTTGTCGAGCTGTTTTTAAGCTATATAGTTATAGCCGAACATTGTTAAGGCGTATACACAGCGACGTAACTGAACTGAACTGAACGGACCAGTGGGCGAGTAGCAATGCATTACGGGAGACTCCCAGTTCTGGCTCGAGCAGAGAGAGCGCTGCTAGTTACTAGGCCTACTAATACTAGCCTACTATCATTGTTCGCCCATAATTATGTCAGTTCAGTTCAGTTTAGTTACGTCGCTCTGTACGCGTCTTAAGATCACGCCATAGTGCTGTATATCTGAGAGAGACCGACAGACTACATAAAGTTAATCAGACATTTGTTGTTGCTCGCCGATCGTTCTACGATGTCCGAACAACCCGATTAATGGACGCAGATACTATTATCATCGGGGAGCGTCAACACTGGACTAGATCCGGGAAACAATATATTTCTGAAATTAAAATAATATATTTTTTTATTTTAAGAACCAAAAGAGATTGCTTGTTTTCTCTTAGCCGAATGCATTGCAACCGAACTGCCTACTTACTTGATTATTGGTTATGATTGAGCTATACTGTATTCCAAGTCATTATAAGGTCATTATAAGCAACAATAAGCCCAGCTGTCGCTAAGAAAGACGCGCGCTACAGCCTATACAGTTCCTGTTGCAGTACTAACCTACAAGATCATCCAAGGTCGATAATATTGTAGCCAATATGCGACCTTCTATTAGTGATCAATAGTGACCTAAGCCCTATCTCGCAACGTTTAGCCAGAATACATCAGTGACAGAAGGACGGACGAACGACGGACGACAATTGTGCCATAGACGCCTCAGCATATACTGCAGCGCGTCAAAAACTGTGACGATCAAATCTCCCAACCTTCACCGAGAATGGCGCTGCCCCCTCCCGAATGAAACACCTTCCGCTGTATTTTCTAATGCTTGAAAATTTACTAAACTAAAAATACGTTCAGTGGAACGAGGTATCAGTCCCATTGCCACGCTATAATAGCCTAGCTGCTGCGTATTAGAGGGGGGGGTAGGTGCAAACAGAGCGTAATTGTCTTTCACGGGGGCCGAGTTATAGTCAATTTTTGTCCCAAAAATTCGTTGCCATGGCAACAGGGGTCGACAGGGGATGAATTTAAATAACACCATCGGATAGCAAGGGCCCGAAAGTAAGGGGGTAGGTGCAAACTGCGCGCAATTATTTTTACGTGGACCGAGTTATACCGCTTTGAACTCTCCATAGGCCGTAATGCATTTTTTTAAATTGGGGTGAAACAAAGGAAGGAGTTATCAGATTTTTATCCCAAACAAACTCGATTTTACTTTTCGGGCCCCAAATCACTGTGCAAAATTTTATCAAAATCGAATCAAAATTGCGGCCGTAGGAGTGTTTACAGACAGACAGACAGAATGACAGTGTGACATAGGTGATTTTATAATCTGTCCCATGCTATGCTATAGCAATGGCACAGATAAAAATCTGGATCGCCAGCAAAATTTGTAGTCACTTTCCTTTTTCGCCATGCATTTCCAACCCCGCCACAAACATTTGTTGAAATATGTCTATAAGTTTGCATAATCCCTGAAGAAAATGTACAATTCTTCCCGTGCCATAAGGCTCTCGATTTCCGTTTTGTCAGCCTTCAACCAGACACCAGTTTACACTGCGAGACCACGAATACGGGACTACTGCATCGCGCGGTGTGTCTGTTTACGTCCCAGCTTTCGCCGGTACTCACTGCGCCTACCCACGAAGGGATGGCCAGGCTGAGTTGACCTGAGTAATCCAGCATCGTAAACTGACGAAAATTGCCCAATCGAAAACGGTCACCTCCTTCGTCGCTTCGCTTTAGATGAGGAAGCAAATTATTGTAAACAGATTTATGGAAAGGAGCAACGTCGTCCCTCCCTAGATCCCACGCGGTTAATTAGTTTATCCAATAATCTTCGCACTGGACCAAAGCTAAAAAATCGGTCCGAAAAAAAACAAAATTTTATGGTTTCTTTAAAAAACTTTTTAAAACCCAACAAATCTTATTTTCAGGTTTATTACTTTTTTCGTTTGCTGTGAAATTTATTACATATCATATTTTATTTGATATTTTGATCGTAATTTTGGATTATTTTATCTTGTTATAATTTATAGAAAACAATGTGATTATGTAACTAACAGGGTGTATAAAATGTTTTTTTACGTCCTAATTTTGTGCACGGTGTTTACTGGACAATAAACCAAAAAAAACATTAAAAACCTTTGAAATTGAAAAACAACTGTAGAAAACCCAGAACTCGGAAATTTAAAAAAAAACTATTTTTCAGCCCTGATCCTAACGGATTCGGTGATCCCATAATCTTCGCACTGCCAACCGGAAAGGGGGAAGCCGTCGCCATGTGTCTGCGTTTTTTTAACTCGTATAGGTGTTGGTCTACGTAAGTAACCGGGTAATGAGTAATATAGAATGACGGTTGGTTGTCGTGACGGGTTAACATGCGATGTTAAACGACATCAAACAACGCACTAGGCTTCTCTCTGTTGCTGTTGCTGCTGCGGATGTTGTTTCCATAGCAACGACGACACGTTATAATGTACCATCATCGTTCATCAAACGTGGAAACTCCATTTATGTATGTACCGTGTGGGCCAAAAATAGTTACACCCTTTTCAACTACGCCAATATGATACTAGCCTACAGTATGTAAACTGCAAATAATGGGTGTGCTTTTTAACGACGTCAAAAACTATCACATTAATTACTCATGGTTAAGATTGTGCTCATTTACTCGAAAACGTTTTCGTAATTTTTTTTCAAAGCCCAGTGTTTCTCCGGATCGCGAATCAAACAGCGTTCATCGCTAGTTAGGTTTAATTCAACATCGTGCCTAAATTACAATTTATTCGTGTGAAATATATATTAAAAACTTGTACAGATGGTGGCATTATTTAATAAGAATAACACTTTATTCAAAAAATGCAAACACAATGCATCTAAGAAGAAATAAAATCGAATATTAAAAGTATGTCATTTTTGGCCCACCCAGTTGCATATGCAACACGTAAAAGCTCAAAATTTTTGTCAGTTTTTCCAATTACACCAACGTCCGGTCATATGCAGCGTCGGGAGTGCCCGTCACACGAGTTAAGCGGAGTTTCCATTCAACACAACGCAACGTAATACCCCGTTTACACGATCGAGCAAACATCGAGCAAACGTCGAGCAAATGTATTTAAAATACACGTGCTATTGCTCGACGTATGCTCGATGTTTGCTCGATCGCGTAAACGGGGTATAAAAAAATACCGCCGAGGCGGGATTTTCATTTCTCGTGCCACATAACAGCGCTGTCGTGAATTAAGACGTACAAGACGGGCAAGAAGTTGCGGTTTTCCTACAGACAGTCTCAAATTTTTCATAACTTGAATCTTGCCCTGAAATTTTCACCAGATTTTGCATTTTTGGGAAAAAAAACATTTGTCGGACAAGCTAAATTTAAGACAGAGGGTGGGTGCCCTTGCTTTTCCTGCTGCGACACCACTACTTATATTTTCTTTTATCATCTTATGCTCGCTTCTATTATTTTGCCCGTTTTTTCTGTTTTCTCCCATCCTGATCCTTACAATATTTTAACATTAATAGAGTGTTTACACGATCCAGCAACCTTCCAGCAAATGTATTCAAAATACACGCGAATTGCTGGCAGTCATCCCCACGTGATTTGCACAGTGAATTATGGACTGATAAAATAACTAAGTATTATTTTTGTGAATTTCAATTTATTATAGACATGGATTGCCTTTAAATTTACATCTTACTCAGTCAGCAAAATATCAAATGGTCACACATCTAGTCTTTTATCATTTTTATATTTAGTTTCTGATTGCAAAAGCATTCATTTTTTGCTGCCCAAACACGTGTGACAGTAATGAGAAAAATGAGAAAAATTTAAACTGCGAGGTCTAAATCTTGCTGCAAAAAATTTTTTGCAAGGAATCATGCAGAGAAATTCATAAATTATTATTTTGCAATAAACATGGATACAGAAAATATTTGGTTTTATACGTTTTTCTATGCTTTATTTTTTACATATTACTACATCCAAAATCTAAAAAAATGGCGAAATGACCCATATACGTGTGTTTATACAGTCAACAGATCCAGCATACGGCACCTACAAACCACTGACGCATAGGGGGGCTACCACAGCCATTAGAACTGGGAAATCAGTGAGGTCGTTTAGCAATAGGATGGGATAGGCAGAATTGTTTTTCCGAAGTTTTAGCTTCTCGGCAAATTGTATTTCATTATTGTCAATTTTTTTATATAAGAATATTAAAGAAAGTCCAGCTGTCGCTAGAAAAGACGCGATACAGACTACACAGTTCCTGTTGCAGTGCGGATCTATATCTTCAAGGTCATCAGGGTCAGTGATTTTTATTTTACGTGAAAGGGCGTATGCGATTTCCTATTAGTGATTTATATCAACCTTGGCCCTATCTGTTACCATTTTTGAAATATGGCCACTTTACCGTTGAAAAACGCTTATTTTTACTCCCTGTGTTTTGCCTTAATTTTGAAAATGTTCCTCTTACACTAGGTCGCTGAAATTTTATGTGCCTAGGTTTAAGACACAGGGTTGATTATTTGTATAAAAGGTTTTATCAAACCCTAACGGCTAACCACAATACATCCGTTACAGACGACGGATGACGGACGACGGACAGACGACAACGATGCCAAAGACGTCGTACAGCTTAGCTGTTGCGCGTCAATATTAATAGAAGCTAATTTTAAGTTTTTGGGAGAAATTGGACTCAAAGATGCAATTTCCGGCACCCGTATTTTTTTCTGTCGGAAATTTGCAGCTGTTTGTCGAACAGTTGCGACTTTTTGTCCACCCTAACATTTAATCCCGTCTGTGAAGCACTTTTGGCATGTTTTGCCGAACATGGGTCCCCACAAAATCGGGGTCTCTTCAATCTAGCGAATTTCCCGACCTGTCAGCCTGCCTTTTTAGGACGTCCTGAGACACAGAAAAGTTTGCTTGGTGCAGCACGATATTCTACGGTCTGGGGCAGTGGGGGCTCAGTTAAATATTATAGTCTAGACCTACGCCATATGTTGCAACGTCTGAAATTTACTATATGTTTAACGAATTCTTGTACCCTAATGACAGAAAATTGACGTGCGAGGACTTACATTTTTACCAAACAGATCGGGTTAAAATCCGGCCCCATAGAGTACGTCTAATTGTAAAATAGCGGGTAACGCGAGTAAAGCGTTTTTTTCCGGTGAAAAAAGCGAGGGTGGCGGCGCCAGCACAAAAGCCCGGTTACCGCCGTATAGCTGGTGTGTATATGGCTATTGCATAGTATGATGATAGATCATAGGCTGGCTGCGAGTGCCTGGAGAGTCATAGGAGCTATACAGTAGACCGGGAACTGTACGGAGCAGGACATGATCGCACGTTGATTATTGTTTGTCTGCAGCCATGCTTCCAGACCGAAGAGAGACGTCAGGGAGACACAACGCTGTTTCGGATGATGACGTCTTGGTGGCTTGGTACGGTGATTAACGCTTTGGTCTTGGTCAACGAAGTTTCTCACGTTCTCTATAATACTGTGCTCGGTTACCACTTATAGGCATAGTCAAAAATTAGAGTTAAGGGGCGGTTTTAGACCCCAAAGGGCCGAAAATTTAGGCCACATTAGGCCGAGAGTAGGGGGCGAGGTTTGGGGGAGGAACTGGCAGCCCCCATCTTAACTAGCTGCTAGCGGATCTAGGAAGCGCTGTAAGCTCACCCATGCAGCGGGGTTTGCAGGACGGAGTCCCCGCCCCAAACGTTTTTTGGTTGTGAGAAGCCTTGAAAACGTTGGTTTTATTGCACAAATTTGCAGATTTCTTGGGCTCTGGGATGCACACGCTCCCCCTTCATCCCCTGGCTATACGCTTATGTTACTTTTCAGATTGTTTGACTGTTTGCGGATAGGTAAACTATCGCGGTATAATAACCAACCACCCAGATAGTACTGCAGCCTTTCTGATTAGGGTGAAGCGAAAAACGCTCACATGTGTCGGGTGTGTTATTTCACATGGCAGGTGATGCTTCATAGACTTGAATTTTTACTTAACTTTCATCACCAGACAGCCAGGTCAATTCGGCTTTTTTGTGTTTTCTGTGCGACAGTAAAATGAGTACCGTATAATTATTAAGAGCTTTTCGGCTGTATTATTGTAATAAATGGCGATAGGAAAATAACGTGATTAACCAGCTGCCTCGAGACAAATCGGCGACCCATAACCGTTAGCTTGTCCCAAAGGTCATCAACCAATTGACTCGGTTCCACATTAATTATTGATCGTTTAAACCCAGTACAAGTCTTGCAATGTCTATTCCATGCACGGCAGTAAAAATACGCAAAAAATAAACAAATGCGGATTGTTGACAGACAACAGTACAGAACAAAATTGCGCAAAAAAAATGTAGACGCAAGTAGCGTTAAATAGTTCGTTATATTTTATCGATGCTTCACAGTCGAAGAATCAACAAATCAATCGCTGATAACCTACATAAACTAGTCAGACGATCGATGTTGATGATAAGTTAAATTTTGCAAATTGATAAATTTGTACAGCCTATAGGCGAATGTAGCTTAACTCTCAGTTTTTGAGCCGACCGTTAAGCTGTAAGCTTATAAGGTGTTTACACGATCGAGCAAACATCGAGCAAACGTCGAGCAGACATCAAGCTGGCTCAAGCAGGCCTATTGAAACCCCACCCCCTGGCTCAAATGTGAGCCTATGCTTAGGCTCTTAACCCACAGCTGATCACGTGTTATAGGCCCTCCAATTACAATCCGCCCGCCCTCCTAATTAGAATGCTAATTACGCTAGAACGTCGAGCTAGCTGCTCGATGTTTGCTCGATCGTATTAATACCCTATTAATGTCGGTCCTTTGTCGTCATTGTCGTCTGTCCGTTTGTCCTTTGGTTCGTCCGTTCGTCTGTAACGGGTGTATTGTGGCTAATTGGTAAGGCGTAGAAAAAAACTTTGTACTAGTATAATTCGCTATGTGTCTCGAACTAAAGCATGCAAAATTTCAGCCATTTACTCCAAGAAAAACATTTTCTAATTGATAGTTGAATGGACGGGGGAGGGGTAGGAAAATGTGCGTTTTTTCAACGTAAAACTGGCCATATATCAAAAACGGTGAGATAGGGCTGAGGTTACTATTAATCACTAATAGGAAATGGCATAAGTTAGATAAAAATCATTGACCTTAGATGACCTTGACGGCCCCATTCTAGCGACAGCTGAGTTTCTTGTTTAGCTCAACTCTCAGTTTTTTTAGCCCAAAACACAATCGTGTCGAAGAAGTGGCATTTCATGACGCTCATCGTGTTTAACAGGGTGCACGAGTGTGACGGATAGAATTATTTCAATCGCACTGCATGGTGACACGCTGTTTGTTTTACTAAAGTCGTCGAAAGGCTGCGAGAAAAAAACATCAACCTGTGCATCTGTGCGCCTGTATTAGGCAACCGTCTATAGATAGTGCTGTCAGGGACCGCACCTGCGCCTATTGCTGGTTGCTTCGAGTCGAATTAATCTATCACGCTAAAGCGTTTTTTAAGTTTTCTGGTCTCGTTTAACAATAATTGGAGCTGTACAACATATTTGCTAACCCCTATTTTAATTACCGAAACGCCAATAATGATTTTTCCAAACAAGCTTGCCTGGTTTTATAAGCTACATTCACAAAAAAAGTAATGCAAAAGTAAAGCATGGCCCCAATTTTAGCTATTGGTTTGACTATTTGAGATTTTTAGCCAACCGCAGGCTTACTTAAGTAAAGGTTGAGCTATTGGCATAATTGTCGTCGTCTGTCTGTCCGTCCGTCTGTCACGGATGTATTGTGGCTAAACTTTAGGTCGTATAGGGGAAAACTTCTTACACGAATAAATAGCCATGTGCGTGAAACTCTGGCATGCAAAATTTCAGGCATCTAAATGCAAGGAAAACGTTTTCAAATTAAGGGTTAAATGGAAAGAAGAAGGCAAAATGTGCGTTTTTAACGGAAAACTGGCCATATCTCCTAAACGGTTAGAGATGCGACCAAGGTTACTGTAGGAAGTAGCATATTGGCTTTCAAATGACCTGAAAATCATTGACCTTAGATAACCTTCAAGGTCACTGACAACCAGTATGGCCGGCTATCCTAGCGACAGCTGGGCTTCTTGTTAGAGCGTTTTGCTTACTTGTTTGCTTGCTTATACTTACTGAGTGGTGCATTGTAGAGCTAAACCAGCGAAAAATCGTTGCTGGCTTAAACTGCTGCATAAAATCGAGGAATTTAAAAAGTCTTAAAAAATCTATCAAGCGTATCCCGTGAAAAACATTTTTTCTTATACGCTGATAAAGGCTAAACACTGGTTTAAGAGAGTAATTATAAAACCTGCGAAAATCAAACGTTGAAAGTTGGCGGACAAGTCGACAACAGTATAGCGTACCATACAGGGCTGGAAAATTGATTTAAAAATCGTAATTTTTTTTCAGGTTGATTCAAAACTTTTAAATTTTAAAAGTTTACTTTTTAGGCTTGTAAAAATTTTATCTGTGTGCAATTTATAAGCACAAATGACATTTAGGCCTATTTTTGTAATTTTAATCGTGATTTTTGGACTCTCGTCGTCACGCCATTTACTTTACAAAAACAGTGTGACATGACAAATGGCGTATAGAATGCATTTCCGGGTCTTAAAAATAGCATTTTGTCTTTTTTTGCACTAAAACTTAAAATAACCTAAAACCTTTGTTCATAAATTATGCAAATTTGTCAATGTACAACTTTTATTTTGATATTAAAGTTATGTTAAAGTTGTTGATGTGAAGTGTAATAAGCTAAAATCAAAGTTTGAGTCTTTGTATGCATCTTTTCATGTCTCAATCTCTGTTAACTCTGCAGACATGAAACGTGCAATCGAGCTATTCATGGCTGCGGAGTCTTGGCCTATGGGAGTGTTTGTCAAGAGATTCTTTAAGCCAAAAAAATGATGGCTAAACTACGTATATGCACGTTTAATTGTCGCTCGGTTAAGAGTTCTGTTCCTGAGGTTAAGCAATTATGCAATATTCACGATGTGGTATTACTCCAAGAACACTGGCTGTTACCGTATGATCTTAGTAGTCTCAATGATATACACTCAGAATTTCTGTCAGTGGGCCTGTCTGCTGTGGATACGTCTAAGGACAT
>Ga0056128_1001795_pt1 | contig 24746 bp, 11 predicted proteins | sample WorMetLIZISLAND2_FD_71113 | JGI IMG/M metagenome (GOLD analysis project Ga0056128, IMG submission 71113) | Marine gutless worms symbiont microbial communities from Max Planck institute for Marine Microbiology, Germany - Olavius geniculatus... ... | reverse complement strand
CTAGCTTGCACCGTTTTGATACAGCTCACGAGTGTGACAGACAGACAGACGGACGGACGCCCAGACGATGGCAAAGACGCGCGAAGCATTCTGCTTTCGCGCGTAAAAACCATTATCTAGTGGTTGAATGTAGACTGCTGTGCGTTTTTTCGTATTGCACCCTTTTGCAATACTGGTGGCCATGGTAATAAATTGTTTACCGAGCAGTCTACCCACAATGCACGCTATCATTTTTTCCGAGTCAACATTCTACCCTCTCGTCTATCATCCTGCAGTGCTAAAATTTCGCGGAAATCGGTCCACGGACCGCGGAGATCTCGCGTTGAAAAAAATAAATAATAAACAGCAGTAAAACATAAGGCCTTCCTAGAACTATCGTTCCGGGCGGCCTAAAATGTATCTTTTGAACAGTATAAGAAAATTGAAAGACAATGGATGCACATATAAATCACATATATAGGCTACAGGCTACACGACTCACGACTACCGAGTTGAAATTAGATTTTATGCATCAGTGGCTTTCCATACATAGTTCTAAAACATGAATATTCATGAGGCACTGACTCCTCCTTCTCTGCGCCGTTGACTCATCGGCTCTGGCTGCGTGGCGTGTTAAATATTCATGAGCTCGTCACAACTTCGGGAAGTAAACAGTTCACGTCGTTCGTTGTGGATTCGTGGTAGTCGATTTGTGGAAATATATTATAATGAAGATATTGAACCTTACCTGACCGTGCGATCGTTTTCTGCCAGTCCTATTTGTAAGCGAGGTTATTTACGACGTGACTGTCTTTATGGTCTATTTCTTGTGAGCCGTTGTATTGAACAGTTATCTGTCTCACTCACCATACCAACGTTACTGCTTACTTTTTTGAAGTGTAGTGCGAGTTATAAGAATGTCGATGGTTGTCCATGGGCTCATGGTTTTACAGGGTTGGGTACAATTACACTAATTTAGACCAATTTACTTTTTGATGCATCATCAGCCGTTTTCTCAAACTCATCGTGTTTTTCCTGTGGTCGCTATAATAACAACAGTGAGATCGGTACTTCAAAGTGTTTTCTGCTACTTGCGGAAAGAATTGAACGGTGGTGTAATGGATCTTTTGTAGCATTCGACGAGTAGAGTTCACTGGTGCAATATGAAGCTGGTCTAAATTAGTGTAATTGTACCCAGGGTTGGGAAGATCTTGGCATATGTACTTAGTCGTAACCCATTGAGTCATGGTTTGCTGGTTTTGTGTGTGACAGTGAAGCCTACCGAAGATGGAAACAGCTGGAGTTCGTCACTGGTTGTCAAGTTTAAACCTGCCTGAACAGTACGAGTCATTGCTGCTAGCAGCCGGTTACGACAGTCTCTTGAAGTGCGGAGGTCTAAATGATGCAATTCTGCAACAGATCGGTATAAAACAAAGCGGACATCGAAAACGGATTCTGCTGCATTTGCCTTCTGCCAAGAAAGAGGCTGATCCTTTTGCGTCAGCTTCAGCCGACAGCGAGGACGACGACCGTGAAATTTATGACATTCCGCCCGTCGGACGGAAATCCAGCATTGTGCTGACAGAAGAAAATATGTACACAAACTTTGCGGAAATGAACGAAATTCCGAGACCAGTTCTGCCACCGAAGATGCGGTTGTCATCGGATGTTGAAGTGGAGGCCAAGCTTGGTATCATTACTCCCCCGGCAAAGCCTCGTCTGTCCCAAGGAGATTTTGGCCTAAGTCCATGTTCCCCAGACAGCTGTCGTACTACCAAACCAAAGCTGTGTGTGGTTTACCCTGAGAAGCGGCCGCCTGTTCCAGCTCGACGGATATCCAAGGAGGGAAATGCGCCATCCGTGTCAGTTGAGAGTTTGTTGAATAATAACATCGAAGGGTTTGATCCTGCTCTTGTGCAGAAGGCGGCACCAGTTTCTGATTTTGTTGCTCCAGTTGCCTCACCACGGCCGTTTCTGAAACACCAGGGTACTATTAGTGAAGAAGAAAGCCAGTCAGATCTCGTTGCAGAGTGTAATGTTACCGTGCCATGTACCACCACAGTTGCCAGTGTTGATCCAATCCATCATGCAGAATCAGCAGGTGTAGCACCAGAGCCATCTGTGTTTTATGGTGCTGGCAGTCCCGTTTCGCAAGCTAATATGTTAACTCCAGGTTTAGAGCTTGAACTTGAGGAATTGGTGAACACTGCTAAGAAACCGCCACCGATGAAAGTTAAGACTGATATTCAAACTACCAGTGATGCTGTTATTACCAGAAGTGTTGCTTCTGTGGCGTGTTCTGTGGAGGTTCGGCCTAATGACTTTGTTCCAGTGTTTACAACATCGTCCAACCTTGCTAGTTATGACAGAACAGTTCCATCATTTGAGTTGAAAAATTTTCAATGCCTTGCAGTCGACTTGGATTCTGAGACCACCGGTGGAAATGCAGATGCGGATGCCAAAGCTTTAAATTTGTCCCATGAAGGTCACTTGGATTGCATATATGTTGTCACAAATGAGGGCAACAGTGTGTCACAACCTACTTCTCAGAATTTCAAGGTAGAAGATCTAACAGTCGAACACTCGAATGACATGGTCTATGAAGGACTGAACGAAGTGACCATGAGTGCACTGAGTAGTGATGATCGTGTAGATAGCTCTGAATACCACTATTCACCGCCATCGTTTCCTCCACCTCCATTGCCCGATGATTTTGCACCTTATGGTGTATTTGAATTGTCAATGCATCCCAACCAGGGACCACCATTAAGTGCAAGAACTGTATTAAATAACACGGAAGAACTTGCGAAACAGACTGACTCCGGTAAACCACAACCACCTCCCCGCAGACGTCCGTCTACTGGTACCACTAACGTTGTCGATGATACAAGCTTTTCACCTCTTGTGGCTGGTTTTTCCACTGCACTCGATGACTACCTCTCCCAAAAAGTGACGTCACCTACTTCTTGGTTGGATCAGCCTTCGAGATCGCTGAGTGTGGTTGGAAATGTTTCCAAATCGGAGTTTGAACCATTTGCCGATCTTCAGCGACTGGAATCATTGCCGGAAACCATCGAGGGCATCGATCAGCAAAACCAGTCATTGGTATCGATGGATTCTGACACAGCATATCTTGTTTTGACAGCTGAGAAAAATGACTTGCATGAGTTCGAGAAAACAGCTGATGATGCATCAAAGGGTAAAAAGACTAAAGAAAGTGCACCAAGCGTTGGCAGATCACTGAGTGCTGACGACTTTAAAGAGGTGTCCTGCAACATAAAAACAGGTATTGGTAATTGCATTAATAAGCTGTCGCATTTTGGTCATAATTACTAGATTTTAGTGATAATTACGGATGGTCATGTGGTTTCTACTTTCTTCATTTTTCTGGCAGTTTTTGTTGGATGACAGGGGAGACATTTTGCCTGTGAGAAATCATCACAACAAATCTCATCGAAGGTTTAAGTAGGCACAATTGGGGAGAAATAGGCTTGTTAAATAGAACTTATAGAAGCTGAAGTACTGTGTTGAAAGACGTCTTGCTGCTGAATAATATTGACATACTGTTTGATAGCAGTAAAACGTGAACTATTTTACAGCATGAATAGCTTCGGTTATGTAACAGAAGTGTAATTTCCGGAGTTTTGTTTGAATCACAGTTCTTGTGATATTCAGTGACATTTGTTGATACTTTTGATAATGTTTAAAAGAGCCACAATACAAAGTAACTTATGTCACTGTATTGCTGTTTTTGGCCATGTGAATTTTCTTCAATTGCTCCACATTCATTGTACAGTGTGAATAGCTTAGTTTGAAACTAAGTGCATCTTTTGGTGTTGTTATTCGGAAGCAAACTATGAACTTGACCCCAGCGAGCTCTGTCATCCTTCCAACAGATCAGCCAATGAGTCATCGAGTATGTCAACTCTCGACGTCTCTGATGATGATGATTCAACACAGTACAAGGTAAGTAATCTTTTGAATGATTAACGCAGTACTGATTTAAAACTATTGCTCAGATGTTTTTTTAAAATAATTGTTGTTTTTTGTAGTGAAGTGGTTTCAAAAAGTCTAGCAGTCCAAACAAGAATTGAATGTACAATATAAATAAAGTATTTGCAGTTGTATTTGTGTGGTTGAAGTTATGTTAACTAAAGTTCTAAGTTTTGCATAAAAATGAAATTTGTTGTGGGTTTTCTTAGTCTATAAAGAGCAGTTTTTTATCACTATAATGGTGGATTATAGCCTAGCTTATAGAAGCAGCATAATGGGTATAATGCCGTGTTTTTTTAAAAAATTTTGTTTATAATTTTTGTGGTGTGTCCACAGTTTTGGTCGTCATTCTCTCAGGGCACTGTGTGGAAATTGTGCTGGATTTAGTTGAATATATTGTAATTGTACAACTGTTGTTGAACAGGCTAATGCCACAGAACTACAGCACACTGGTTATTTACACCGACCTGCCCTGGGCACTAGAACAGGTGAGTTAGTTTGGTACCGGCTTGCTATTCCAAAGTTCCACTATTCCGAAAGTCCATTGTGCAGATACGCGCCACAGTGCTAACGTTTGGATTAACGTTAGGGTTAGGGTTATAGGGTTAGGGTCAGCCTTAGGGTTAGACTTAGGATTAGTGGGAATAGACTTTCGGAATAGTGGACCTTTGGAATAGCCGACCCGAATCGTTAGTTTATATCTGGATCACTGCTTGCTATGGCCATGACCGTACAAGGCAGTGATATAAATAGGGCCACATGGTGCCGTGCAATGCCAAAGTCACACTTGTCAAAAATTTGGACTTCAATTTTCTTGGCTGTGAACTCTAGATAGTAATCATCAGATATTAAACTGTTTTGAATTTCAAGATTGGAAAATTTTAGGTTCTGTTGGCAAATGTCTTTGGTTTTCACTTATGGATCTTTTAGCTTCTGTTATTAAAAAGTTTTTCCCCTGTCCTCCACTATACAGCATTATCACATTGATGTCTGTCTAGAGGATAACAGGGAAGATTATCAGAACTGCCATTATGTTAATTACATATGCACGCATATAATGGAGTTCTTACAGTTTTATGTTTAGGTTTAGCTTGTTTTCTTTTGTATTTTGTATTTTGTGTTTCTGTAAACTTACAATTCCATCATTATTGTAATTGTGTGCATTCCGCCTGGAAAGGCCGTCCCTGAAATGACCTATACTGTGCCGGGTGGGACGTTAAACCCTACTCATTCACTCACTAAAAACTTTTTTGCTAAATTTTAGTGCAGTTTAAGATTGGACAAAAATTACTACCTGGAAGAACATCTCGAACAGCATTCTGCCTTTCATTTTGTTAGCCAATGATGGCTCAAGCCATCATCTGTCTGTTGTCTGTTAGATTATAAATAGCTGGAATATAGGACAGCCTTTTGTTTAGACTTAACTGCTTTATATATTGTCATGCAATTACTTATAACAGTGTGTGTAATGTAATGCTGTCAGGAGAACTGGTGAAAAGATGGTGTGTGATTTCAAATGGAATGTTCAGTGCTTACGAAGATGAGAAGGTGAAGCAGTTTAGCTAATTTCAACGTTCATGTTCAATTTTGATAAATTCTGTCAGTTTTTGTAACTTATTTTTATATTTTCTTGCTTTGTTACTCAGGTTGATCTGAGTCAGTATCTGTGCTTTCATTTTACTAATTTTTGTAGAAATTTAAGCAGGCAGTTGTTCGCCCTTTGCTTAAGAAGAGTGGTCTTGATGCTAGTAAGCTGAAGAACTACTGCCCGGTGTCGAATTTGTCGTTCCTCTCTAAGTTATTAGAGAGCGTCGTCCTGTGTCGACTTCCAACCTTCCTTGACAGCAACGACCTGATGCCGAAGACCCAGTCTGCATACCACCGCATTCACAGCACGGAAACCGCAGTCACCAAGATTTTCAATGATTTGCTGTTTGCAGCGGATGGTGGACAGATGTCTGGCCTCTGTCTACTGGACCTGACAGCTGCTTTTGACACTGTGGACCACACTTTGCTGTTAGACTGACTTTAGTGTCAGTTCAGTTTGCGTGACAACGTTCTCAAATGGTTCCAGTTATATCTGTCAGAGAGAACATGGCGGCAGTGCATCGCGTACAGTTGACATTTTTTGTTTTATCCCGCAATGATCGGTGCTTGGTCCGCAGCTGTTTATTTTGTACACTGCCAACCTCCCCGACGAAATCAACGAACATGGAATCAACTTTCATGCGTACGCTGATGATTTACAGCTATATGTACACTGTGATCGCTGCGACACAGCTTCAGCTGCTGCACTACTTAGACACTGCATTACCGACGTCGGTGACTGGATGTCCGCTAATTGATTGAAGCTCAACGCAGACAAAACTGATCTGTTGTGGACCCGTACAAAACACAGTCTGTCACTACTTGATGGTTACAGTCCAAGTCTGTGTCTTGGAGAAGATACTATCACTCCCAACGAGCACGTCCGTGTTCTTGGTGTCACCATCTCGTCTGACCTCAGTCTGGATAAACATGTCAGCAATGTTTGTGCAGCAGGATTTTTCAGGCTTCGACACTCCCATCGTGTTCGAAGGTCACTTGATTCTGACTTGGCTGCGACACTCGTTCATGCCTTTGTGTCATCCTGCGTGGATTAATGCAATGCAGTCTTTGCCGGGGCGCCGAAGAATGTAACAGACAGGCTACAACGAGTGCTGAACATGGCCGCACGCATTGTCAGTGGCAGACGGAAATATGATCACGGTCTGGCGGATCTCATGCACAACGATCTTTATTGGCTTGACGTTCCAGACTGAGTGAAGTACAAGCTGGGTATGCTATGTACCGATGCCAGCACAACCAAGCACCTCGGTACCTGATGGACCACTGCTTGCCAGTCTCTGGCGTCGTTTTCCGACAGCATCTGCTTTCGGCCAGCAGTCACCAACTTTCCGTGCCACGTCATCGGTTCAGCACTTACGGCCGTCGGGCGTTTTTTGTTGCCGAACCAACTGTCTGGAACTCACTGCCTGATGACCTATGTGATCCGGAATGTTCTACAGACAATTTTCAGACAATCGCTGAAGACATTTTTGTTTTCACAGTACTGGTGTGTAAAGTGCATTAGAGGTTTTTAACAATAATGTGCTATATAAATTGACATTTGACATTTGACATATGGTCGCTGATAAGGGTTTTCAGTTTTAAAGAGTGGATTTTTCTTAGGTTGGATGCTCTTACCCAAGTAGGATGGTTTAATTTAATGTTTAAAGCATCGGCATTACTTGCAGTCAAGAGATTGCAGGTTTGACTTCGAGTATGCTGTGCAAACATGAGCCTACAATCAAACAGTATAGGGCCTAGGCTGATTTGTACTGTCAGATGGGCTATGGTGCTCTGCTTTGGAACTGTGTGCAAACACAGCAGAAAAATGTCACCACTAGATGCGATTATGTGTTTTTGTTTGCAGCCAGGGCTTTGCCCGCAGACCCCACTGGGAGGGAGGAAGGGGGGCTTTAGCTGAGAGATTACAGTGTTTCCCAGTTTCCTCGCTGGATCAATAAAGGGCTGTAGGGCAGTTGAGCCTTTTTCTCGGGAAAGTCTGGCAATGGGCTTGTTATAAGTCTTGCTGCAGTGTCTGTATTTATGTTGTTGTATGTTTATGTCATGTTTCATGTGTTTTCAGAGCAATGTGGCTAAGGATCTTATTGATTGTTTAGAGGTTATAAGCATCTGTCACGTAACAGACAGCCGGTTAGTCCAGTCCCCAGTGTTTGTTCTTAATACTGATGATAGGGCTTCGTATTGTTTGGGGCATGCTTATGTTTGATGCAGGTCAAGTTTTTATTGGTTTGTAATTATTACATTCATTTAAGCAGATGTTTAATTAGTTGCTATACCAATTTTATTGTCATTTTGGACTGTTTAAGTGAAATACATGTAAATAAAATTGCTAAATTTGTTCATTGGTTGTACTTGCAATGTAAACTAACTAGTGGCATGGCTCGGTTTATTATGTAACTCGTAAACAATTGCACAGTTTGTTGGTTTTTTAATATAGATTTGATAGAGCGTAATCATATATGCTTTTGTGGCTAGAACTCCACAGAGGACTTGGATATGTGGGAACTCGGTCTTTAGGCAGCATCTGAAAACTTCTGTTACACCAGTCAGTACCTGGACACTTATGCACATGTGGTCTTTGTAATAATGCTGATTATTTAAGTTTTTATGGTTAATGGTTAAACAGTATAGCTCTTTACACGAAATCCATCTCAGACTTATAAATGAGTACGGATAATTACTCATATAAGTACGGATCTTCGTCTGCCATATGCAATCACACGATGTTATCTGCCACCCGATCAGGTGAACGTGCCTCACCATAACCGCAGCCAAACAGGCCGGTACTTGATTTACCTACCCCGGAGGGATAGAAGGGTGAGTTGATTTTGGTGTTGGTTATATATCAAGATGGTTTACCTATCTGTAAACAGTCATCTTCCATCCATGTGCCAATTTCTTGATAGCGACACAACCTGGAGTCGAACCAATGACCTCACAATCATAAGTCCAATGTCCTAACTGTTACACTACGAAGCCAGTTGCACTATGAGTTTTCCAAGTAAAATCATCATGTTGGTTATGATGATGATGATGGTGATGATGTTGTAGGTACTGCAATGCGTTTGAGTTGCGGACAGTTACTCGACAATCTCAGAGCTGGTCGTATATATTCTGTGCCGAAACAGTTGATGAACGGAACAAATGGATTGCTGCCGTTTCCAAGGTTTGCTTACATTGAGTTGCATTTTAGCGGACATTTTGTAGCACATGTACAAAGCGACAGAAAAAAACAAGCTGAACTAAACTTTCTGTTCATCTAAAGAGTGTACAGCATGACAGAACTGATATGCAAGTTGAGTTGCATTTCATGGACTGTACAAAGTGAACAGACCAAATTGCACTGCATTATGTCTATGTATTTTTACTCCCTGCATGCTATGTTCCTAATGTAGCAAAGAGGAGTGTATGAGGTTAGTGTAATATTGAGGACTGACCGATCGACCAACGACCGACCTACCTCTGTTCCTGGAAGAGCCTTCCTGGAAGAACTTCAAATGGCCATATCTCCATAACAGTGCCAGATAGATGCATGGTCACTATGGAACAACCCATAGCAAGTGTTGCATGGTCACTGTGCAAGCTACCAGCATCGACGTGCTGGACTGCTTTAAACAAGCATTGGAGATGTTTCTGCTATAAGTGAAGTTCAACTAACAGTACCTCTGAGGAACATTCTGTAGGGGCTTTATAGCGAAGACTATTACATTAACATTAACATTAAAAAGCGAATGTACAGGCAGTTTATTACCTTGCATTTTATTTCTTGAATTATACTAAGCAAGTTCTGTTTATTTCAGCTAAGTTTTGTTCATTTTGTTCACTCGGTATGCATTTCTCCGTTTATCAGAATTTTTTGTTTATTGGTGCCATTGATGGGAGTTAGTACTGAGATTCAGAGTCATATTTAAGTGGGGGGGATATTAACGCCTTCATCCCAAAATGTTGGGAAATTTTTACACTTGTCAGATCAACAAAAACACAGCATTAGATGAAAAAGGTAAAGGGTTTATACTGCGCAAGACCGGTAGCCACAGTATACAGGAGCTCATTCCTTCTCGATATTCTTGAGCCAGGGAGTACAAGTCGAGATTGCATACATCCTTGTTGGATGGGTTATTCTCTAACAGAGACTCTCTGCTTACCTCTGCACGTTGTGCTACTCATTTTCTTGATTCAGTCAAGGTGGATGAAAGGCTGAGTCGACTTTGACGGGATTTGAACCCTGGACTTTTCGATCCAAGTCTCAGTGCTCTACCGACTGAGCTATCCCACCAATCATTACATATAAATGACAGAAAATTTAGCCGGGAGATGTGTTTTAAAAGCTGTAAATGTGTCAAAATGCATTTGTTGTTGGGGCTGTGCCTCAGACTCTGCTCAGAGAAATTACTTAGGGAGCTTACAGCACTCTTGCAGACCCCTTAGCTAGATTTGAGGAAGAAAAGGAATGGAAAAGGGAAGCTGGAGGGAACGGAAAGGGAGAAAAAAGAGAGGAAAAGGGTGATGGAGGGGAGGTAAAGGTTGACACCCTCTGAGCAAAAATTCTAGCTACAGCCTTACTTAGGTAGATGGCTGTTAGCTGGTATGCCATGTCTGTATTGTGGCGGTTTAGCATAGTTGGTAACGTTGTTGGTTGCATCAGCAAAGTTAATCAACGCCGGACCCAGTTAGTATTTGAGTTGGTGGGTAAACCGTCTCCGTATGTAGCCAGCCACCCGGGTCAACTTAGCTTTTGTGGGTAGGCTCAATGAGGACCGGTGAAAGCTAGGACAAAAACAGGCACACCATGTGATGCACTAGCTCCACATCTGTGGTCTTGCAGTGTAAACTGGTGTCTGGCTAAGCGCTAAGGAAATAGAGAATATCGGCGCCGGCTTATGGACCCCTATGGCTTTGGAACAACTTTACGTCTCTGCATCTCTGTATTCAAAGTATGTGAATATTGTAGAACGTTGCAGCCGTGCTGGGCTGTAACACGTGGCATCAGACTGGGGCTGAAATATTGCGAGGAGGAACAGTATATGCACGCCAAACTATCACTTCGTCTGTAAGTCTGATTCATTGGTGCAGATTTTTTAATGGAAAATTACTGTCTTTGTCAACTACACAGTGTGTAAAAGGGAATGGCTTTGGCATACTTTGTGTTTGCTTATAATGCTACATTATAACTGTACGATACATTTTAGCAAAAATAGGTGTCGATTGGCTAATGAATTCATTAATAATTTTTAGCTTTCCTGATTTTTATTCATTTTTGGTGTAGTTATACCTGAGAAACAGAAATTGACGAGCTGACATCACTGTGATTTTTTATACATTACTAACACAGGTGATTCTTAGTAGAATGGATTTAACCAGGTTGGTACAGAATTTTCCATCTCGGTATATAATCAGCACACCAAGGTCAAATCAGCCTTCCATTTTTCTGGGGTAAGTAAATCGAGCACTGGCCAGCTTGGTGGGGTGTGTACTGTGTTCACATTTGTTGGATGGCGGGTAACACTGTGTGATCCGTGTGGCAGGTGATGCTTCATAGCTCTGCATTGGATTGTTTATAAAGAGTTACATACACCCGTTTAATCTTTTTGTAATTTTTTTGTGCTTGGAGATACACTGTGTTTCATAAAAAACCAGACCCCTAAGGCAGGTCGGCATAAATTTATCAAAACAAGTTCGCCTAAAATGATTTTCACACAGTGCACTGCCATTCAGTTGCGGATTCATTGTGCTTGAAAAGTTTGGTATGGGCCGAAAGAAACCGATTTGTGATCTGGCTGAACTGAAGCAGCGACTTGTTAAGGTTTGAGCTGACTTGGAACAGACGATTGTGGACGAGGCCATTGACCAGTGGAGGAAACGACGCAAAGCCTGCGTCAAGGCCAAAGGACAACATTTTGAACACTTACCATAACTTTAGTCGTACGTGTAGATTGCTTGTACCAACGTTTTTTCAATATTAAACCCATTTTCTTGAAGTTATAACAAGAAGTTTCAGGGTCCGGTTTTTTTATGAAACACAGTGTATATACGTTTGGCTTGTGTGCAGGGTTGGCATCGCACCTGGGTTCAGTTGAGCAATAAAACTCTGAGCTGCTTTGATAGCAAGGTAATGTCTTAATGCGCTAGCAGTATTGTTTGTTGGTCTTGAGTGCTGATTGTGTTTCTTGCTTGTGTAACGTGTGTCTATCTGATATTTTCTCAAATTCTTTATCATAATTTACAAGTGCACACTTTTTCGCATTTATATTGCTTTCTTCCTATTCCAACACTGTCTGTTTATTTATGTAGTGTGTTCATTTTAGATTTTATTTGGGATTTATGTATATTTGTGTTTACTTTAGTGTGATATCTAATACCCGGGTGAGGCAGTTTTTGGCCCAACTGATATATGTCAGCAGTCTCGTGTGAAAATAATGAATTTCTGTATACATATCTGTATGCATATAATGGCATTGGCCGTAAGTGAGCCCTCAGTAAACCAGTAAACAGTACTGTTTCTTTCCCTTACTGCTGGCTGTCAATGATGAAATGTTTTAGGTCGACTGTTTGACTGAGTTGATCTAATGAAGCAAGACAGTTAGCTAAGCCATTTTACCATCCATTCGTACTGTTGTATGTTCGTTCATCCACAAAAATTTTTTTTTCACAAGAAGTTCTTTTTTGCGTTTGTCTAATTTGAGTGAAATTTGATAGCGGTAGAGGTAAATGAGTGCTACAAGATTATATGCCATGTGGCCTGATCTAAGGTCAAGGCCAAGGTCATGAGACTTTTCAAGGTTAGAAACTCTTTCATTTTTAAAGTCTTATCTCTTCCACCATTTGCTGTGGTAGTTGACAAATGAATACTGATTTTTAAACAAGAGGACAATATCAAAATTTTGTTGGGCTGGATTTTTGATATTTTACCTATTTTTTGTGTCACATGACATTAAATTTTGCTGGTATGTAATATTGCAACACTGGTATGGCGGAGTTGACTGTAGTCTCATACTGGGCTATTTTTTGTTCTGATTATATTTCCTGTTGCAAGTGGATTTTTTTGTTCAGATGGAAACAGCTGAGGACATTGATCTGAGAAAATCAAAGTCTATACGTGAGTGCTTTCTGCTGCTTTTTGTATTTACAGTGAAACTTTTAACAGAAGCCCCTAGCTTCTGTTGGAACAAGTTACTTCTGACCGCGGCTTGTATTAGAGACCTGGCTTCTATTAGAAGTTTTACAGTAGTTTTACGATAGCTATACTATCGTAATATTTTTTGTGTTGTATCTTACTCTAATGTATTGAAAAGGATATCTGACGGTATTTTACACTCTTGTAATGACTTGCATTAGAAAGTATTTATTTTGAATTGCTCATTTATTATTAGCATGGTTTCTACAGTTGGGGGAAATTAGGGGAAAGTCAGGAAATAATCAGAAAATCACAGGGTTCCTACAGCTCATGGAAAACTGGAAAATGTCAGGGAATTTGTGTTGTCAGGGAAATGTCAGGGAAAAAATATTATTTTTGAAAGATCAGGGAAAAGTCGGGGAAAATGATCTTGGATCATGGAGACTGCAGATAACTGTGATTTTTTTGCATCTCCAAATAGTAAAAAGCAGGCGAATTTGCGGCTTCCATTGAACGTCCAGAAGCTAGACCTCTTTCAGCTTCAAGGGGGCTTTGCCTTCTCACTCATGACCAGGGGCCAAATTTTTAAAACTTTTCTAAGACATTTTCCAAAGATCTTCCTATGTCAGATGATTTAGGAATTCCAAAGAAGTTTTCTTATCCGAATTGTCCACGGCTTTCTTTGTGTTTCCAAAGAACTTCTTCTTTTTTATCTTTCTAAACTAGTTCAACCAATCAGATGCGCTTATATCGACCATATGACGTAATCAAAACTTCTTAGGAAAACTTAGCACGTCCACGGGAAACGCTTTTTACACACCGCTTCGTTTTTTAAAGTTGACCGAACGTCAATTTCCTTTACTTACTCATTGTTGTTTTTACCACAGCACTACGCAAATAACCGATGACGTCACATATGACGTCTAAGCTAAGTGTCAACATTGTGTACTTTTTTGCAAATTTCATTTTATTACACAGTTTTCTCCGTGTAGGACAAGGTTAGTGCTTTCCTATATATTTGCCTAAATTTTTCCTAAGAAGTTTCACCCTTTCTCAAAATCTTCTTTGGAAGATCTCAAATTATTCCAAAGACATTTTCCAACGAAGTTTCGAATATCCACATACTTTCTTTGGAAAAGAAGTCTTATAAAGATCTTCCCAAGAAGTTTCAAAAATTTGGCCTTAGGGCTTCTGTCGTTTGCATATTGCTCTATTAATACTGTTTCATTACTTAATACCATTTATGACATTTGTGCGATAGGGTTATTGTTTCAATAATGTCAGGGAAATTGTCATTTCACTGCTGGAAAAGTCAGGGAATTTCGCTACAGAAAACCTATAGGAACCTTGAAATCAGAAAAAGTCGGGGAATTTTTTCATTTCAAAGTCAGGGGAAAATAAGAGGGTCAGGGAAAATCAAAGTACCAGGGTGCAAAAGTTAACAAAGATGCAGAAAAAATTTTGAACTGTTTTATGCAGACTGCATACAACAATTCACAATTTTTTTGCTGCTTGCTTCGCTCGCAGATTATTTGTCCTTACACTTTTAACTTCCCCCACACCTCTAGTCAGCTAGGGAGGAGATACCATTTCCCCATTCCCCACCTCGTCGACACCTGCTTCTGTTTGCAAGATATCTTAAAAAGCAGAAGTGTTCTGTGATGCTCAGAATGCACCAAATTTGTTTTTCGCCGGGGCTTTGCCCCGGACCTGAATAGGGGAGCTCATAACACTTCCCCAGCCCTCTAGTCAGCTAGGGAGGGGGCTACCCTCTCCCCATTGCCCACCCCGTCGACACCTGCGGCACCTTATTTTGAGTTAGGGGGAACTTGCTTCAAGAACTTAGAGGGATAGACATCCCTGAGTAACGTTCTTTCTCACATGCAAGTCAATCTCCATGGCAGTCCTTGTATTCCTGGTATATTTGTTTTGGTCATAGAAAGAACAAGAAATTTGAGCTAATGCTCACGGGACACGCGAAAGCCTACAGCAGTTCCTGCCTGCAGGCAGTCGCCATCTTAGCTTGGACCGTTTTTGCCTGATCCACTCGTGTGACAGACAGACAGACGGACGGACAGACGGACAGACAGATGGAATTGTGATAGCTAAGACGCGCTGAAAGCAGTAGCTGCTTTCGCATGTAAAAACGAAATTTAGCACCAAGAGTCCACGAAAATACACGATTTGACCCCCAAAATTCCAAAAAAATTTCTGGGGGCTGGGCACTGCCCCCTTCCCAGACCCCTCCCTCTGTGGGGAGGGGGACACACCCCACCCCCTTGGCGCCTTCGGCGCTCGACCTTGCCCCCCCAACTTCAAGTCCTGGATCTGCCTATGAGTTAGGCTGATACCAAATTATACTGCTTGGTGAAAGAGGCACATGTGTGTGAACAACTTGCCCAAAGTTGTTACCTGGCAGTGCAACAGACGGAAGTCAAATCAGTCACCTCATGATCACTATTCCAACATGTTACCATTGGACACAATGCTTGTATTCGTTTTCATTATTTTTCATCAAAGTGAGCATATGTTTTTTGTGGTTTGTTATGGTTAGGTTTGATGCAGACAGATGTGTGTCAGGAAGTAATGGAGACTCATCATGCATTTGCCATTGACCTTTCTGCTGGCAGGTGCTAGCATTTTATACATGTAACATATTTATGTTTTACGCACAAAAGCAGCTACTGCTTTAGCGCGTCTTAGCCATCGCAATTCTGTCCGACTGTTTGTCTGTTTGTCCGTCTGTTCTTTCGAAACACGGGTGGATCAGTCAAAAACGGTCAAGCTAGGATCACCAAATCTTAACACCATTGGCTGCATGGAAGACTCTAGTTTTAGGAACCGAAAAGCTTTTCCATAAATTCAAAGGGGATCACCCTGACGAGGGCGCTAAATGAGAGGGGGATATAAAAAATCTGTGCTTTTCAGCCAATGAGTCGATGTATCTCAGAAATGGTGTGAGATAGGGCCTAGGTTGCTATTAATCATTTAATAGGAAGTTGTACATTGGCTCTCTATTGCTGCTGAATTCAATGACCTTGGATGACCTTGAACGCCAAAGTAGGGTTTTTATGGATTTTTTGGCGATTTTGGGCTGCAAGACACATTTCAAGAGCGAATTGCACCAAAATCAATTGAGATAGACATGGAGAAGCTGCATATGAAATTTTCAGCATTGAACATGGATTTCGATGGTCCAAGTCTCGATTTTCTAGGTTTAAAAAGGAAACCTGCGCACTAGGGCATCAACGAGTGGTACCCTCGTAAAAGTTGTTATTTTATCGTTGTTGGCTAGTCTGTCGTGAAAACGGTCGCGGATTGGCATGGGCATGCTGCCTATCACAACAAGCACTAGTGACGAGCTTTTCAGTTGTATCAACATTGATGATTTTGAAAGACCCTGAACTTTCAAAATAAGGGGGTTTTATTGATTTTTGTGATCTTTGGCTGCAGCACACACTCCAAGAATGAACTGCGATGAAATGGCTTTCAGATTGGATTAGATTAATAATTTAAGATGTTTGCATTTTTATATGCAGAACCTTGTGCATGCAAGCAGACGTCAAGCACGAAACTGATGCTTGGTTCTCCATCATTCAAGCAGCCGTATCTGTAAGGCTTCTTTCACATGCATTAAATACACTCCATCTCAAAAAAGGGATGCCGACATTATTGATCATAACTTGAAGACGAATTATCAGATTTTAATAGTTTTAGTACTCTTATTCCTGACACATCTGACCAGACCATTCATCTTCCTCCTCATCCAATGTAGTTGCCAAGATTTGTTAACTTCTGAGCATAGGAGTGATATTGACAGTTTGATTAGCTTGAATGTTGCATATATCGGAACGATCTAAAGTTTTCTATTTTAAAGTTGACGTGTTTAAAATCTGTCATCTTAATTTTCATCTTACTCACAGTGTTTGAATCATTAGTTATATTTGATGCAGTTTTTGTTCTCAGCATTGCTTTCTAATTTGTGTGTGATAAGTGGTCATTTATGCAAAAGTTGAAAGTACTAGTAGGAATAGTACAAAAATTGTAGTTGTGGTAACAGCAGCATAGGTATGTTTTACACTATGCAACACTGGTCTAATTTTTTTACAAAGTTACTGAGTCTACATGATGCTGATTTTACAAAGCATTGGCAGACACTTAATTGTTTTAATTAATTTTTTGGTCAATAGTTTTTAGTATATGTGTCTCATTATTGCTAAATGATTTTTTACTTTGAATTTTCAGTTGTGTAATCAGTTTATATTAATGTTATTACATCATGAAATCACCTTTTGTGATGCTGAAATAGCATTAAGGAACTACTAAATCACATTTTCAGTAGTCTGTACTCTTGATATACTATTGTGGCTTGTACTTAGTTTATATTTAGCAGGTTGTAGGTGAAATATGGAAAGCCAAATGTTGTGTAATGTGTTGGATGCAGGAGATAGGCAGCAGTATATCTGTACAGGCTCTGAATGCTGCTAACGTTCCATTGGCTGTGGATAAATGCATCAGCTTCGTGGCTCTGCATGGTATTACAACAATTTCTTCAGTGAAGATTTCCAATAATTTGCTAGATTGTCTGCTACTAGAAAATTATTATTATGTTATGCATTTTATTACATTGTAATAAAAGCTGTTATGTACAGCTGTCATAAGTTTTTGCATACATATTTATTCTGATTGTGATGATTTTTGAAGTATTCACAAACTAATGTGTTACTGATCTTTGATGGTTTGAGCTTTTGACTGCCAAACCGGTTACTCCTGTTCTGGGGAACGTGCACACCAATTTTGTTTTTGCCTCCGCCAAGGAGGTTATGTTTTTGCCAGACTTTGTTTGTTTGTTTATTTGTTTGTTTGTCTGTCTGTGTGTTAGCAAGATAACTCAAAAAGTTCTGGAAGGACCTTTCTGAAATTTTGAGGGCATGTCGGGAATGGCGAAAACTACCAGTGATTCAATTTTGGGGGTGATCAGGAAGGAATTCTGGATTCTGGATCACTATGAAATTTTTGTTACCATTGCTTTCAATGGGGCATAAGGCAAACCACTGCAAAACCGAAGATGGTGCTGCCACCTAGCGAACAACATGGCCTTGGCGGAGGTGTGCAGGCTCTGACTGCTTTCTAGTTGTGTGTTTTTTGGTTTTTAGGTTACGAGTCTGTTTGGGACAGATGGACAGACTAACGGACAGAATGTGCAAGACCCTTAATGTGGCCTGTTAGAATGGCTACAAAATACTTCTGTCATGAGTTTACTGTGCGGTCATGCCCATCGTGGTCACTGCAAAAAAAAACGTTGATTGATGAGCATATTTTACTGATATTTTCGTCATTTATGGTGTGACTGCTTTACTGGAGCACTGTAGTAGTAGACAGCTCCACTTAATGTTTATTTTTGTTCAACACATTTTGTTTAATTTTAGGAATGGACAGTGTGGGTATTTATCGGCTTAGTGGTCAGCATTCCAAAGTGACGCAGCTCGTCAAGCTAATGCTAGAAGGTAGGAGCTGCTGGAAAAACTTAAATTTTGGGCTTATGATTACATGCATGCATGACATATTGTAATCTGTGTGTGATTTTAAATAGTATTATTAACCAAAAAGCACTTACTGCATTTATATTTCCACTGAGGACTGTTTTTTCTTTTTGGCTGTTTATAAGCATTGCAGCGGTCTCAGCCAGGAGTGAAACGTGCAGTCCAGATTGTGTTTTGTATATGTCAGGGTCAAACTGTCAATGTCAGTAAAATCTTTATATAGCCGAAGTTTGAATCTGAGCCACTGGTGTGTGAATGACTGGATTTGATAGCAGTTAAGCTAAGTTAAACGGACTAAATTCCATTAGAGTGACACAAACGGGTTTGTCACAGACTTGTCACAGACTTTGTCGCAAACATCTCGACATGTCAAGATGGTTTGTGTTCACGACTTTCATGATTTCTGTCCATGACTTTCCCTGCGGGGAAGTTTCGGTGAAAGTCAGTGTAATGAAATTTGGGCTTATGTCATTGGTTGGTGTGTAGATGCCCGTGGTCTGGTACTGAAGCTGGATGATTATCAGATACACGATGTTGCTAATGCTCTGAAACGGTTCTTTCGTACATTGGACTCTCCTCTGCTTACTCTTCAACTCTACTCTCACTGGATCAACGCTGCAAGTCTGTGCTGTTTTTATCTTATTATTAGGCTCCAAAGCATTTTGCTGCCATAAATGCCATTTTTCGTTTGTCAAAAAGTACAAATTTTGTCAAAAATTTTTACAAGAATCCTGAATTTCGCCAAATTTCACCATCTGAAAATAAGACTTTTTAGCAGTGCATAACTGTAGCTGTTGTCAGCTAATTCTATAAAGTCTTGCCAAGTTTCAAGGATTTTGGTCTCCACTTATCTTTTTGTTTGTCAAAACGTGCAAACTTTGTCAAAAACTTTGCTACAAATCCCAAATTTTGCCATTTTTTCTCCATTCAAAATTGATTGCTTCTTATGATAAACAGACTTCAATAAATTTTGCCGCCAAAAATGCCATTTTTCATTTGACAGAAAGTAAAAATTTTGCAAATTTCATCAAAATTCGTCAAAAATCAATATTTTCATCACGACCACCAGTTTTCATTATTTTGTCATTTTTTTATCAAAAACGAAATTTTTTGGAGCCTACTTATTATCAATGTACATTTGTGTGTTTGGATTAGGGCTGGTAATGATTAGACAGACTTTTTAATATCAGATTACTACATCAGAGTTATTTTCGTATGTCAGTTGCAGTAAAATTAGATTACTTTTTCGTACAGTATGACAAGAGTAAATAAAACATGACAAAATTGAAGAAATAAAATTTAAAAGTCACAAAGTATGACACATAATTAAGTGTTTCATATTTGCTTTTCTGTATGATTTACTTGATGTTGTTCCACTCCTTTTCAAATGGATTTATATGCATGACATTCAGGTTGTCTAAATAACACAGATGCATTTAATCTACAGAATGATCCAAATTTCGGAGCGAGATGCTTTTCCAAAATGTGAGTATGACTGATACTTTGCGAAAATTGGATTTAGTGCTGTACTCATTATCTGTTTTCCAACCGAATGTCAACAAAACGAATTTTTGCCGGTAGGTTTTGCTTTTGTTTAGTCATACTAGTCATACTTTTTTATTTGGACAAAGGGTACAGCATACACTAGAATTTTGTGTTACTGTTTTGTACTGTTGGTTTCTAGTGATGTTTGAAAGATGTTTTGTGCTGCAGATACGAGAGAACTTGATGAGAAGCTGGAAGCCTACAAGCAGTGTATTCGACAGTTACCTTCAGTCAATCACGCCACATTGAAACAGCTCGTTCTGCACCTCACTCGGTGAGAAATTTCTCTCGTCGTGGAAAGCCGTAGCAAGTCGTGGAATTTAAGAATGCCATTTTTTAGGCCCAGAAAGTCACAGAAACTCATAAAGCTCATGGAAAGTCGTGGAAAATCACTATTGAAAATGAGTGGTCGTCTGAGTATGATACAGGGTTGAAAAACGTTTTTTTATAGAAGTCCAACCCGCTGGTTGTATTTGGTTTTATTTCTAGATTAAACTTATTTTTTAAGTAAGTAAGTAAGTACGTGCATATTAAGTGCACAATGTCAGCCATTAGCCGAGTCTGAGGCACTTGGCTGAGCCCAAAAAAGCCCAGCTTGATAGGTTTGGGGTATTCACAGATTTTTCATTAGTAGAAAGGTTACTGTTAGATATAGTTGCATCACATAAATAACCGAAAATTTGTAGCTTCATGTTGTAAATTTCCAAAATATAACTTAATCAAATCTCATTATTAGTAGAACAGAGCTAAAATTGAATTACATTTGGGATGAGTTTTGGTGGGTTCTTGGCTGGGCTTACGCAGTAGAGTCAGTGGTTTTTGGCAGTATGTGCCCAGTTGTCTCCATCCTGGTATGATACCTGATTGTGGGCATGTTAGTGCTGTTATTTATTACCACCATTTAAAGTTTACCAATGTCAAAAGATTTTATTGCTTTTGTAACTGTAGAGCTTTCACTTGGAAAAAGCTACATCACATGGATCAGACTTTGTGCTTTAGCGTTTGTCTAGAAAGTTCTGAACCTGAATATTTATGTTTGTTTTTTGTGTTTATTAATAATTTATTGACTGATTGCTGTATCTGCTGTTTTGTAAACTTTTGTCCATTTCTTGTATTTTAACTAAGTATCTTATCTTAAAAACAATTTTAGAACTTTCGCGTTATTTTTCTGGATGGGCTGTTGGCCTGTATAAGGCCTGCTGCATGTATAGCAATTCCCAGAAATTCTTATTTTTGGGCCTTTGCATGGGTGACTGTCTGTGGACGGGTAAACCATCTCAGTATATTAACCAACCACAAAAGTTAACTTAGTTTTCAATTTCTTGTGGTAGGTAAATCGAGTACCACCTTCTCTGAAAGGGGTTAAGGTGGGCGCATTTATTTGTGATGGGTGGCAGGTGATATTGTTTAACCCCATATGGCAGGTGACACTCTGTAGCTTAGTGATGGGTTTTCCATAAAGAGTTATTGGGTTTTAATTTTCTGATATGTGGTTTACCATAGGGTTGCTCAGAAGGAACAACTTAACAAGATGTCGGTGCTTAACCTGGCATCCATCTTTGGACCAATACTTATGAAGCTTGACAATGTATGCTGTATACACCATGGGCCATAAAAAACGTGCCACTTTACTTTTGTCTTTATCTTCACCAGTTATTGACCGATTTTTACAATTTTTCCACTGCCACACTTTGCAGACAATTTGCAATAATGTGATTATTATATATCCCACCACACAGTAAATTCATTTCTACACTACCTTGTGAAATATAAATGTAAGCAAAAAACGATAATAACAAAAATTTAGGTAAATGAAAAAAAACGCTTCAGACCAACATTATGATGAATGATTCATATGACACTGGACTGTGTTATACCCACACAGTCTAGTGTCATACACACCATTCACTGCAGTGTTGGTCTGAAGTGTTTTTTTTAATTTTACCAAAATGTTTGTTTGTTATTATCGTTATGTATGCGTATTTCATTGATATTTCACAAGGTAGTGCAGAGAGACATTTACGGTGTGGTGGGATCTATAATAATCACATTATTGCAAATTGTCTGAAGAGTGCGTCAGTGAAAGAATTTTGAAAGTCAGTCAATAATTGGCAAAGATATGGACAAAAGTGAAGTGGCACGTTTTTTGGCTTACCCTGCAGTTTTTAAAAGAATTATTTGATTAACGTTTGCTTTGTCAAACCAGTTTGCTTTTTTTCTGCATTTGGCATTAAGTTGTTTAATTGGATTTTATTGGCATTTAATGCAGTTTTTGAGTTTTATAATGTGCAGTGGGTTTTTTTGTTTTTGAGTTAGGTTTAAATTGCAGCCTCTTAGGTCAATAGAATACTTATTTATGGAAGCATTCTGAAACACTGCATCCTAAGAACATCATTCTTTTTGTATTTAAGTCTTACTTGAAGTTTTAATTAAACTTTGGAAAACTTAGCTGTATTTAATGTAGACTGTCAGCACATTTTTGTAATTTGGAAGACATTTAGCAGTAATTGAAGCTGTGTATGTAGTATACAGGTGGTGACTTGGCATAACAATAACGCATTTCATTCGATCAACAAAGTTACTCTACGCTGGGCCAGGTTAGTACTTGGATGGGTGACTGCCTGCAGGCAGATAAACCATCTCCATCTGTAACTAGCTGCCTAAGTCAACTCAGCCTTCCGTCTTTCCGGGATAGGTAAATCGAGTACTGGTCTATCTGGCTGGGGTTAAGGCGGGGCGCGTTCACCTGTGTTGGGTGGCAGGAAACACTATGTGATCCCATATGGCAGGTGATGCTCCGTAGCTATGTGAGGGGGAGCTATATTCCAACCTTTACCTTTATTCAGTCGTGAGTTTTGCAGCTTCACATGTGCATGCAGGAGACGGAGCCTCCATCAGATTTTGGCAAGACAAATGTGGAGATAGGAGTGATGAAAGACCTGCTGGAGAATCACCAGCTCTTGTTTGAGGTAGGCTCTCAAAGCTAGATTTAGCTCCACTTTTCAGATGCCTATTATGTAATGTTTAGCTACAGCTACTGGTACTTTTTGGGTTCTCACATTCTTCCTTGAGCTTTTTTTTCAGTGCCATTTTATGTGGATTTTCATCTTGTTGTTTCAGTTGTGTGCCAAGTAGTCCTGGCTACTTCCAATCAGTGTTTGGTTTTTCTTTCTCAGTATTTGCAGAGGCGGCATGCAGAAAACTCAAATCTTTGCCAGAATTTCTGCTTTTCAAATGTGTGATCAGATTGGATGATATCAGGATCACCCACAAAAATCTAGCGCATTGTTTTCTTGCTGTAGTGTACAAATTTTGCTTGAGTCTTTTAAAAACTTTTGAGGGATACTACGGACAGATAGAGAAACAGACATAGGTAAAAACATAATCATGTAGAATGATAGTCTGTGTCCTTTAGTTCAGATGATGCTGCTGCTTAGGATTATGGTTTAGTATCGAGTTAATGCAAAAATAAGTCATGCTTAGGACTGCCGTTTAACAGCTATATGTTGCGCCATTATGACTACAGTTAAACATCTGTGGCTCGGTAGTTTAACGGTGATGTGTCAGACTTGTAATCCTGAGGTAACTCAGAGGCAGGGTTTTCAATAGACCGGAATTTCCAGGACGTCATGACTTCCAGGTTAAAAAATTTGGACGTCAGTGTAAAAACCTGGAAGTCATGCAGTAGGTCTACAAGAAAACTAGAGCAAAAACTTAATGCAAAACAATACTTAGGCCCTACTACAAGGTGGTCCAAAAAAAACGGATACCCAGTTTTATTTTGGGATAACTTCTGTAATTCAGCACTGATTTTAACCATTCTTTCACTGTTACAAGCAGAAATTTATGGCGCGTAAACGTGAAGTTCTTCCACCCACCGCACCTTTATTCTGTGACCACTTTACCTAGCTAAACAGTTCTCAGTTCGTAAGCCCATGATCAAACAGCGATCATCCTTTGTTATTCTGCCCATATCAGACGATTTATTCTAGAAATTATTACTGGTAAACAAAGTAAATAAACACAATATGACGTAACAATGACGTCACAATGCACTACTGCGAATAAGTAAGTAAGCTTAACTATTTTATGCTACGAAATTGATATCTTTCTGTGTTGCCTGTTCTCCGAGACCACTGTAGCTTTGACAGTGTTTGTTTTGCTAGGTAATGTGGTCACACAATAAAAGTACGGTGGGTGGAAGAACATCACTTTTACGCGCCATAAATTTCTGCTTGTAACAGTGAAAGAATGGTTAAAATCGGTGCTGAATTACCGAAGTTATCCCCAAAATAAAATTGGGTATCCGTTTTTTGGAACACCCTGTATTTATCTTTACTTCTTCAGCCTGAAGAATAAAGGAGAAACAGCAGTGGCTGTTCTAGCCCTCCAAAATTTGGGGTGTTACAGAACCTCTAGCTCCAGGATAAAACCGTAACTGAGAAACGGTAATAAAAGAATGAATAGTCATTATTTGCATGACAGCGAAGATTTTGAGATAAGCACACGCCAGTATGTCTACGCATGAGTAACTAACTGTACAGTGAATAAAATGACATTTTGGGTCGTAGTACGACACCTTGTCTTATCCAAAGTGGCGATTATTACTTCAAAGACGTAGACATGCTACTGATGTCTACTTATCAACTCAAAGCTGCTCAAAACGAGCAATGCACAGTCGTCAGTGTGAGTAGATACCTTGGATGTTGGTGCGGCGACAAGTTCTTGAACGCGAAGACGACTTACGCCGCGAGTAGCCGGGTTAACGTGGCAAGATGAAAAAAGACACTATAGGCCTACAGGTTAAAGGTTAAAGGTCGCATATAGCTCTTAATGAGCTATATTCATCTCAGAGCTACGGAGCGTCACTTGTCATATGGGATCACACAGTGTTACCTGCCACCCGACAGAGGTGAACGCGCCCCGCCTTAACCCCAGCCAGATAGGCCGGTACTCGATTTACC
>Ga0056128_1001794_pt1 | contig 24748 bp, 16 predicted proteins | sample WorMetLIZISLAND2_FD_71113 | JGI IMG/M metagenome (GOLD analysis project Ga0056128, IMG submission 71113) | Marine gutless worms symbiont microbial communities from Max Planck institute for Marine Microbiology, Germany - Olavius geniculatus... ... | reverse complement strand
TACAGACAATAGGGCAAATTTCCGATTTCCATTCGACGTCCAAAAGCTAACGGGCTTTCAGCTTCAGGGGGGCTTGGCCCCCCTGACCCCTCACCAGGGGCTCTGCCCCTGGACCCCGCTCGGGGCTCTGCCCCCAGGCCCCCCTTATAAGCTCGCGGTCCGCGCTCGCCATGTCATCCCCCCCACTGTCTAGAAGAAATCGCCACCACTGTATGCAGTCCAAGGTGAAAATACAACATTAGATGTACAGTTAGTTGATTGTGTCATGTGTCACGATAGAGAATGCATCAAACTGCCAATTGCTCAAATTCAGTTGATGATCATCCTATAATAGCTTCTTTTTAGTGGTACACAGTTAGCACGTATTAGAGTTTTGCTGCAATCTGTGAAATTAAAATTTGGCTGAAGCCAGATCTGTTCACATTTGCCACAGATAGCCAGGTTCTGGATTTCGGGAACTAGGCCAGATGTCTGATACATCTCTGTCATTCTGTGTGGATATTTTGCTGGCATAGGAATTTATTGTTGTCATTAGTCATGGAACAGTTTGTCTGTCGTCATTCGTGGCAGGTGCCATATGAAACTGTTGGACGTCGCTCGGGTGACGTTGCCACTGTCTTCGCTGATCCAGCACTTGCTCTCCGTGAGCTCAACTGGAAAGCTAACAAAGGCCTCAAGGAAATGTGTTAGTAACTCATTATATTCACAACATTCATAGGCATGGAGGTTTACACCTGTGTCTATTTTGACCATTATCTTATCTTATTGTGGCATGAGACAAATAATTTAATGTACTTGCTTATTGGCTGATAAATAGTCAGCTTAAGCCACGACATGGAACCAAACTGAAAATTTCAAACAGCAGAGAAGAAAGTCAGTTAACTTGAAATATCTGATGAACGGTTTAGTGTTGAGAGAAGACTGATTCCAGCAGCCTGTGGTGGATGGATCCTTATTTGCAGCGTCATATCCAGACAAAGCCATTTGTGTCTGAGAGACAGTTATTGCACTTAAACATAATCATTTATTTTCTTCATCAGTGTAGTACTCGGAAAATATCAACACTTTGTTATTCTTTCTTTACAAGTGTTTCTTTGATAAATGCTGTGTAAAAGATGCATATTTTTACTGCAGTGAATAGTCTGTGTATTGCTAGTTGGTGAGTGTTTGGTGTTGCAGATGATATTTACCGAATTTGTTGGATAAAATGAGGACAAAATTTAACATTTTAAAAATACTTTGTACTGTAGTCGTAGTGCATTTGTGTGCTTCAGGTGAAGATCTGTGGCGCTGGCAATCACGAAATCCATCTGGGTTTGGAGATACAAAGTGATGACTTTTCGTGTGGATTCATTTTAGTGCAGGGCTTCTTATTTAAAGTGTTTCAAATGTACAGTTTGCATTGTAAAACTATTGTGCCCCTGTTACAGTAATTTATTTCAGCGGTTATATTTTTAGCAGTTATTTTTTGCTTCAGTACTTTGATGCGTTTGCCTGAGCAGCGGGAGTGACATCCGGTCTGTAAAATGTCTGTAGTTCCCAGAGATTATTGATTTCATAACAGACCAACCTGGAGTAACTTTTGAAAAGTAGGCCACTTTAACAAAAACTGAAAGTAGTTACCAGGTAGTGCATTTTTACCATTTTATTTCCAAGTTTCTGTTAACTGATGATATTTCATAATTAGTAGTATTAAACAGTGATCTAGTTAGGCAGTGTTATAATAATAATAATAATAAACGTATTTGTATAGCGTCAGTATGTTGATTGACTTCAGAGGTGCTGGACGGACAGTTACAGTTGTGCTATACAGTTAGAGCTAAGCCTAAAAGGCTGATGAAAAAGAAATGTTTTTAAACTATGCTTGAACCAAGCTAGAGAGCTAGAAGATGTAGTGTCAGTGTTAAGCGAGTTCCAGACAGCAGGAGCAGAGCGTTGGAATGCACAGTCGGCAAAGTGAGTTCTGGTAGTCAGTCTGTGGAGCAGCGCTATGGTTGAAGAACGGAAGTGACGTGTAGATTCCCGAGGTCTGATGTGATGGCTGAGGTAGACTGGAGATTATGTGTTTGCGGATCTTATACGCGAGGACGACGAGCTTGTCTACGATGCACTGACAAACTGGTAGCCAGTGTAACTGTTCCAGCAGTGCAGTGGTTGAGATGGTGACTGTTGCGGAGCTTGCAGAATGATCTGTGCTGCGGTGTTGTGGAATTCTGACTATATGGTAATCCAAAATTTACTGAAATGCAGTCAAATGTAAATGTTATGTCATCTTTGTTAAGAAGTTGCATATGCACTCAAGACAAACACTCGCTTGTAAAACTTTAATTATGTTCAACTATAATTATGTTCAGGAATAAATAAATTACAATATTTGTAATGTTGTTTACCGTGGGATGTCTGCCACTACCATCACTGGATTTTGTTTCACTGGCCTACTTTTCAGAAGTATTCCGGGATATTTCGTCCAAAAAATGTAGGTCAGATGCAGTTTCTGTGTCCCACTCCAAGCCAACAGTGTGAAAGCACTGAAGGGTCAAATGATGCTGGCTTTGTGTAGTAGATATTGATAAAGTACAAACAATGCATTCTTACTCTCTGCTGTCTGGCTGTATTCTATGGAGTGCCTTTAGTGTCTCATACTCTTAGTGTCTCAGTAATGTCTTAGATTCTGGTTCTGCCTTGGTTTTTTGTTGTTGTTTTTTTTCTGCTAGACGAATTACATGTACTCAACTTAATTAATGACCTTGTTTTGCCTTACCTTTCTTTAAAGACAATCGGCTAGGCTGCTTATTACTGAAGACATATTGTTTTTATTGTATAAATCCTGTTCAGTGTTCAGTGTTCAAACAGTAAGAATTGCAGGTTTCGGGCTTGATGGAGGTGTTCTCGGTGTGCTTTCTAATTTTACATCTTGCCTGCTTTTTGTGTATTACCTGCATGCTTGATGTATCAAATAAACATATAAACAAAAATTGTTTTGCATTGTAAATTACAGCTGAAATAATTTTATTTGTTGCCGTTTTGGATGAACTGCTACATATTTGTGTAAATTACTGTGAATGTGTGCCCTCATTACCATGCTAGTCAGCCAACAAAGTTATCTTTGATGTAAAGTTATGGCTGATTTTCCTGGTCACAGTTTGTTATGGTAGTAATATCGTGGCTTTGCGGTAACAGTGTTTTATGTTTATTTGCTTTTTGTGGTGTTATTGCTGTATTATCGTGGTCAGTGAAGCTCAGTATTATGCTGATATGATTTTATGTGTGACCAGAAAGCTTGGGCTGTAGTGAGGGACTGGAAGCAAATTAAGTAGGGCCTAGTTTTAGCCAAACTTGCTAATTGTACTACTTACCAGATACAGTTTTGGAATGCTTTTTCAGTGCTTGGACTACTGTTGAGTCAGGAACAGTGCACTAATAATATGTTTAAATGTGCCAAATTCAGTTTTTATTAGTTCAACTCAGTTATTATTGGTAGAATACTAATCTGCATTTATTGAAACCAGTTTGTAAATAATGTGATTGAATGAATGCTAATACTGCATGAGAACTGGAAGTGTATGATTACATTTTCGTAAAATTCTATCTTTATCAGTGAAAAAGCTGCTGTTGCATGGCTGTTGACCAGGATCATGCTAATGTGTTTAGTAGTGCTTACATTAGATGCATTCCAGTCACTTGACATCAGGTTGTGTGATCTTCGGTCATGATTACATGTGAAAAAACACTTGCAGATAGTAATTTAGTTTACACGTAAACTACGACTAAAATGCAAGTGAAAATGATTTAGCGTAGATGTTTTTGTAAATGTTTTAGATGTGTGAAATAATTACTGGCAAATGTTTTGTATTTTTACGTGCGTCTTAGCCATCGTCTGGGCGTCCGTCCGTCCATCTGTCCGTCACACTGCGGTATTGTGTGAAAGCGATGCAAGCTAGGATCAAAAAATCTTTACTGTGGGTTGCCGCAAGGACTCTAGTTTACCGTGACAAAATTTTGTGCGCCTGGGTAAGGGGGTTTCCCTCGAATGGGGGCGTGAAAGAGAGGTACTCCCACCCCCCTAAAATTTGCTTATTGGCTCGGATAGCATGTAAACAGTTACAGATAGGAACAGACATGCTGCTTATCATAACAAGCACTGCTAACGAGCTTCATAAAAATGTCAACATTGATGACCTTGAACCCCCAAAATAAGCTGTTTTAGTAATTTTTTCGCGATTTTGGGCTGTAACACATTTTAAGAGTGAATTGCACCGAAATGGCTGGAGATAGACCAAGACAGTCTGCGTACGAATTTTTCAGCATTAAGCGTAGATTTTATTGCTGCAAGTTCCGACCCCCTAGGTTCAAGGAGGGTGGCGCACGCGGTCGTCAAAGAAGGGTACCTCCTAAAAAGTGGCTATTTTGTCGCTATTGGCTTGTGTAGCGTGAAAACGCTTGCAGATAGACGCAGACATGCTGCTTATCATAACGAGCTCTAGTGACACGCCTTTTAATGGTGTCAACGTCAGTGACCTTGAACCCCCAAAATATTATTATTATTATTATTAATGACATTTATATGGCACAAGTTCAAAGAAAAGAAATGCAGCAAATGCGCCAGGTCAACTGTTACACGCTGTCAGTAGCTTCTGTCATGAAGAATGTTTTCAGCCACCTACGAAATACGGACAGAAGTGCAGTTGACAGAGTATTCCACAAGACCGGACCACTAACAGCGAAGCTGTGGTCACCGTAGTTCGTCGTCGTGCATTGAACAGATAGTTGTTCAGATATGGCAGAGCGAAGGTGACACCGACTGTCATGTGATGAGGTTGGGATGCAGTATGTCGACAGGTAAGATGGATACCGTGCTGACACTTGTACACCAACACGGCCGTCTCGAAAAGAATATGCTGCCGTTTTGGTAACCAATGCAATTGACACAGTATCAGTGTCACGTGTTGAGATCTGGCCCAGTGATAAGACGGGCAGCCGCGTTCTTGATGGCTTGCAGCCTCTGGAGCAACTGACCACTGATGCCGGTGAACACATTGTTACAGTAATCAATTCGGCTGCTGATGAAGGCATACACTTATGTCTTCATTGCCTCTGGTGTCAGTGACTGCTTAATTGACTTGAGCTGCCGGATTTAAAAAAACAGGAATGGCTGAGTGCAGCAACATGATTGGCTAAGGTAAGCTGGCTGTCCAATACAACACCAAGGTCTTTGACTGCAGTTGAAAACTGGACCGTGGCGTTTGGAAGAGTCAAAGCTTGAGTGCTTAGCTTGTTCAGTTGCTGACGAGTACCCAACCAGATGATCTGAGTTTTCTCTTCAATTAGCTTTAAGTGACTGTCGGCCATCCAGCCACGAATCTGCTCGATGCAGCTTGCCAGGCGTTCCATCGTGTCGATTTGGTCACAGGCTGGTGTGCTGAGGTAGACCTGTGTGTCGTCAGCATACGTGTGGCATGTGAAACCGCATTCTGCAGTTACGTCAAACAGTTCAGCCGTATACAGCAAGAACAAAATAGGGCCTAGAACTGACCCCTGCGGGACTCCAAACAGCAGCTGCCACTCTGCCGACAGACGTCCCCTGTATAGTACCCGCTGTGACTGACCAGACAAGAATGATGCAATCCAATCAAGCACTGTTCCACAGATGCCAAATCTGACACGCAACCGACGCAGTAAAATGTCGTGGTCTACACAGTCGAACGCTGCACTGAGGTCTAACAATCCAAGCAGTACAACGTGTTGACTCTATGGCACAGTAAACGTCCAACAGCACCTCCATTATGGCTGTCTCTGTGCTGTGGAAACGCCGATATGCTGACTGCAACTGGGGCATTAGATCTTGGTCATTGAGGTAGCTGACGAGACGCAATGTGTCAACTCGTTCCACCAACTTAGACACAAATGTCAGGTTGGACACGGGTCGATAGTTCAGTTCATCAGCATCCAGTTCGGGTTTTTTCAGCAGTGAAGTGACGATGGCACGTTTATGTTTGAAAGGCAGACAGCCCTCCCACAGTAAAGCATTGATCATGGCACTCATATATGGAAGAAGTGTGTCGAACAGCTCCTTCAACAAAAAAAGTTGGTATAGGGTCAAGCGGACATGACTTAGTCGGTGACTGCACGATCAGCTTACGGACTTCAGCTGCATTGCACATCGAAAATGCTGACAGCAGTGTGTTTTAGTGGTATTTTTTGCGATTTTCGGCTGCAAGGCACACATAAAGAGTATTATTGCATAGAAATGGCTGGCGATAGGCAAGGACAACCTGCGAACAGGAACTGCTAAGGCTCTCGCGTGTCTCATGAGCTTTGCTCAGATTACTCGTATGTGTAGTTGTGACTTCCACAGCCATTACTGACAGTTTTGTTTGCATGACATCTCTGCTTAGTATGTAAAGGTGCGTACAGAGCCACAGAAATGAAATGAACTTAAATGAAACAAGAAAAGCCCAGCTAATGCAAACGAAAACGTGCGACAGCGATGCATGTCTGAAGGCCCGGTGCAAACGAAATCTAAGCTCACAACGATGTTTCATTTAGACTCGACGGTGCCTAGTGCCGTATGCAGTGCATGAATTTCAGTGTTGCGCACCATGTACAATGCATCAATTCCAACATTGGCTGAAAATCTCAAATTTTTCCCACCCCCTCTCATTTAGCACCCTCAATTGGGGTGACCCCTTTCGAATTTATGGTAAAGCTTTACTGATCCTGAAACTAGAGTCTTCTAGGCAGCCAATGTTGAAGATTTGGTGATCCTAGCTTGCACCGTTTTTGATTGATCCCCGCCCCTGTGACGTACAGATGGACGCACAAAATTGCGATGGCTAAGACGTGCTACAGCAGTAGCTGCTGTTGCGCATAATAAAAATCACATATTCCAGCTTTCATTTCTGTCGTCTGTTGCTCTGTTTCACCTTAGTGCCACCTGTGCCTGCATGTTACTAGCTGTTACATTGTAAACTTCTAGTGACTGATTAAACTAAGCTGCATTAATATACCGCCAAATGCTGTGACCAAAATCAAAAAAAGCAGGAACATATTTACAACATACTGACTGCTTGAAGGTGATTCAATACTTTTGTAGTGGTGTGCAGTATTTGTAGGAAAAACTACCTGCAATGTGATTATAAGCGAGATAATAATGCAATTAAATCAACTGTTAGAATGGGTTTAGGTGGAGAATGGTTTTGGTGCTTACCACTAACACTCAGCCACTGGGCTGACAAGTTGCTGCTTATATTATTGGCACTTCTTATTGCAGCTTTGGATTTAAACTGTCTCGGTTTTGTTTTAGCACTAAGCCTACAACAGAAACCTAATGTCCTTCAAGCTGTGACTGTTGCTATGTGGCCACTGTTAGTGTTAATATATCTGTCACTTATTTTGCTGCTTTTGTTTTAGCACTGTTAATATCAAGTAAACTAAGCTAACATTTTTTAAAAAGTACTTTTATCTGGTCATTTTTGATAAATATTCATTTTGTGTAAGCCAGCATTGGTGATAAGTCTTATTATAAAAATTATATAACACTGACTACAGCAGAGTCCAGTGTTACATTTTTTGTTATTGTGGTGGTATTTTATGTTTGCATTTATTTAGTGAAAAATGGTACTTGCAGTAGCAGTTATTCCAAAGCCCTCCCCAAATGTATGCTATTCACAAATATCATGCTAATCCTAATGACAGTGACTGTATGTGCAGTGACTTTGTGTGTGGTATTATTGTCATTTTGTAGTGGCTTGATTTTGTTGAGTAGACTGACATCACGTTTGCGTGCAACATCTTATATTGTATACAAAGTGTTTATATAACTGATTTGGAGGTAAATTTTATTATAAATGTTTATTTACTTGCACTTAGTTCTAAGGACCTTGCAGTAACTTATCTAGCTGCTTTATAAGAGTAAGTTAATTAAAACACAGCAAATTTGATCGTTACTGAGGCATCTAAAGAAATGGCTTTGCTTGTCAAGATTTCTGACAAGACTACATGTCTCTAGATGCAAGCCATATGCAACATCTAGCATTTATCATTCTGAGCTCTTGGTAATGTGGCGGGACAGGAGGGTATCTTGGTGTATAAAACCCCTGCTCAAAGAACAAAGCTTTAGGGGATCTGCCTTAAGATGGAGAACTGTGAAAACAGTGGCTGATTAAACAAAAGCGAAATAAAATAAAAAGTTGTATAATGCAACATGTGTGTATGTACCCTTGCATAACCAGAACTTATTTTGCCAGAACTTCTCCAGGTTAGGTTGTTCCCCAAAAGCAAAATCATAAGCATAATGCAATAGTCATAGTATACTGCTGTTTCAGCACAATATCACCAATGATATTCTTTCAGTCCTTGCAGTGATTTGGCATCAGAATTCTATAAAACCTATTGCAGCAAATAGCAGAAGTTGCCCACGGTCAATCAGACTCAACCTAACCTTACGTAATAAAGTTTATATAGGCAAAAATTCAAATTACTAGCCATATACACTGTGTCTCAAAAAATGTCACACATGGTATTGTCCATATCTTTGCAGATTATTAACCAATTTTCAAAATTCTTTTACGGGCACACTGTCTATACAGTTGGCACCACACCTCAACTGTGTCACTACACTACCTTGTGAAATGTAAATGCAAGAAAAGCTTACAATAACAGGTAAAAACGGGTTGAAAAATGAAAGACACTTCAGCCTAAGCTTGCGATAAATAATCTGAATGATGCTACACTGTGTTAAACCAATGTTTTTGAATATATGGCGAGTTCAACAATATGTTTGTTTCTGGTCTCTGTGGTTTAGTAAGCTACCATTTCATCCAGTGGTGAGTGTGGTCACGTTCTCTTCTGTACGTGCATGATTCACTAGGCCAGTCTCAGGCCTTTGGTTGATGTTTCGGATTGCTTATTGTTTCCCGAATATTTTTAGTAATGAAGTCCCTCTTGCAGTTTATCTTTGAAAATTTTGACAAAATCCTCCAGGAATTGTATTTTTTGAACTGGTATAAATTCTTAACCAGAGCCTAGTCGTCATTGCTAAATGGCAGCTTACATCATAAGTGTATTGTCACTGTATTAAAAATTATTATTTACAATAATGTGGTCTTCTTTTGTTTACAAACACAAGAAATGTGTCTAAAATTATACATTGTTTAATCTTAATGAAAAAATTAGTAGAAAATTGTTTGTCCACATGTGATTGTAATGATTTTCGACAATTTGTGTTTCACAAGGTAGAGTAGTGACACAGTTAAGGTGTGGTGGGATACTCAATAATTACTTTATTGCTAATTGTATAGAGAGTGTGCCAGTGAAAAAAAATTGAAAATCGGTTAATCATTGTCAAAGATATAAACAATACCAAGTGTGACATTTTTTTGACGCACAGTATAGTAGTAGCAATGTACCTTTTACGTATACTCACTGTTTAATTTGTTAGAATAGCTTTGGTTTTACACCACGCTGCGTTTCTTATAAAATTCTACACTTAGCAGCATAATTTTGTACTTCAAAAACTACTAGAATATACTTGAGACAAAGCAACATAGTTATAAGCTATATAATATGAAATACTCAATGCACAAGCAACAGTTTCTATTGGAAGCTTTAATCAGACATTATTTGGTATCTGGTAAGCCCAACATTAGAATACCGGACACATAACTTGACAGTGGTGATCTGGATATCAGGGGACACTTTCAGTGGTGGGTGTGGGGAGGGGTGTCCCCTTCAGTTAGGGGCTGTTCCACTTCTCCACAAAATTTTCTGATTTTTGGTGTGAAAAAGAAGTGCATTTTTAGCATTTTGAGTAACTGAGTAGGCACCTAGAGGAGACAAGGGAGGGCAGTGCCCTGGTGCCCCCCTGGCTATGCCAGTGTCACTTGAACGAGATGCACAGCAAAATGGAAACAAACAATATTGTTTCTGTGTTCGTCAGAATGTACACTGTGGAATAATGTCTGCAGCACATGATGGCTCAGTATCAAGCAGCATTAATGTGATCATGTGGTCTATCGCTGTTTGTTCTGGGCAGCCTCTTTACGTGCCGCGTCCTGCAGCAGTTGTGTGTCACATTCGTCGGCCGGCAGCTGAACATAGCGCACGACCGAGCCTCGCACAAAACAGTTCTTCACTGACAACTGCAAACAAATAGTCCCACAGACCTCTGCTGAGTACCCAATTCCATAACTGGACATGAGTAACACTTTGTACTTGAGTGTTCAAACAGCATTTTTAATTTTTGAAGAAAGGCATCTGTTAAGAAATTATAACTACAGATTCAACAATTACCAAAAAAAAAGTGTAATAAAATTGTCCGAGACTAAGGATACGCTATAAATTAAAAAAATCATACGTTGTTGCAAGCTCTAACAATTTCTAAATGCAAAGTCAACACGTACAAAGTACATAATTGTACTGAGATGCATGAGACAAATGGTTCAACAAATAACACAGCAGATAGTCTACCAACGTCATCAACAGTTGATTGACATAATTAGGCAAGTAATCACAGAGTCAACAATAGAATCAAGTTACCATATGTGGATACTTGTCAGGATCTGTGATGCTAATGTCTGTCAGTTTAATGTTGAGGAACTGGTCGACCGAATGCAGCGTGCCACATATGCTAATCAAATGGAAACAATCACACTGCTCAGTGCTCATACACTATAGGAAATGCTATTACTGACTGTCACACATAGCACTCAGTTAATTATCATCAGCATGCTATGGTGACATCAGTCATAAAATCTTTGCTGATAAAAACAAGAACTGTTAAATAAATAATTAAATAATAATTTTGTAGGTCATATTGTCAGTAGAAATGTCAGAAGTAGTAGAAAAGAGGACTTTGATGACTAATGATGAGACATGTTGGGTTCAGATGACCTTAATCAGTGTTCTCAAAAGACACCTTTAAGCCACAGCAGAACACCAGAAAAAAGTCTGTAGCTAACAATAGCATTTCCATGATGCTAGCCTGTACAGTTGCCTGTTCCTGCCACTTTCTTTGCTTGCAGCCACACGCACATTTCATTTGCTTATTTGACCAACTAAACTGAAACTGTAAATCTGTTTCACAATTAACCGGCAGGGCCAAATAATTTAGGCCTATGCACATGTCTGACATGTAACCTAAGCTGCAATAGAAAGCTCCAGTAAAAATGCTATCCAGCAACCGGCGGAATGCTGCATTCAAATTATTTCTGCCAGTAAATACAAACCTCAAGTCATTCTTCAGCTCGACAACAACATCCTTGCCGACAAGGGATTTAAAAAATGAATAAAACAGCTGCAAACACAAAAATGCACTTTCAACTATTGCACAGCCAAGATCTGAACAATAACTCACTTAGAAAGGTTATTTTACTTTGTTAGACTAATCTGTTACTGATGGTAAAAGACGGATGTGCGGACATGCAGCCACCCCTCTAAACCAATAAGCGGTGTACAAAGCTTGCCCTTACTCATTAAGGGTATGTTCAAACCCGTCGAGAGGGTGGGGTAGGGGGGTAAGCTACCCCGGGCCCCGCAATGTTTGGGGGCCTGCCGTTGCTCAGAAATATAAAATACATTAGAATACATGATTTTTTTTTTTTAAATTCAAAAATTTTCATCCAAGAGGGGCCCATAAAAATGTTTGGGGGACACGGCGAGAATGTTTCCCTGGACCTTGCTGTGGCTCTTGATGGGCCTGGAAGCATTCACCTCGGTGCGTTCACCATGAACACTAGTCAATGTGAACATTAGCATACAACATAGAACAGAACGTTTGGCGGCAGACATTTGGGTGCCATGCTTTGTGACTGGCATGTTAACGAAATTACTGTACTTTGCTATCATTCAAGTTAAATTGTAAGTTGACACAATAAGTAAATTGGCAAATATGGGTCTACATTAATAACTTTCTGCTGCACTTAGCAGTCATCACTGTCGTCATCCATTGTTGTTTGTCGTCATGTGACATCATTGTACGTCGTCGTCATGTGTTGTCGTCATGCTTCGCATTGTGCGTCGCTTCTTAGTTGACGTCACGTTTCTTCATCACTGTGTTGTTGCATGTCGCCGCAAGTTGTCGTGCAACATCATCGTATATCATCTTTTCGTGTTGTTGTCATGCATCACATCGTCGTTGTGCTTCGTTTTGCGTTCTTGCGCGTCGTCGTATGTCCTCATTATGCGTTGTCATCATAAAGTTACAAGGCAGACCATTGTTTTCTGAGTAAATGCCTAGATGAATTCGCAATCAGGACTTGAGCTATTGTTTAGACCTATGCAGAGTGTGAACTGTGAAGAAATTCACAGTGGCAGATTTCAAATGACTGCCTTCTACAAAGCGTCCACTGAGCACTTAATTGATTACCGAGCGAAACGTTACTTAGTATAATTACTGAGAATAGTTGAAAAACTCACCAACTTTCATGACCCCATTCATGACTGGTAATGTACGTGACACTATTATCCACACATCCGTCTTCTACTCACACATCCACACTTAGCATCCGCAGATTTTATTCGCCTTTTACCCGATGCCACACCCGCACATCCGTATTATATACTATATTGTCCATAGCCTCAGCTTCTGAATCGGCAGCTGTTTATCAGAAAAATGTGAACTTAGCGTGACTTGATTTAATTTGGATTTGGATATTTAGTCGGCAGGGCCCCCAAACTAGGGCATCGCACCGACGGGCTGTGGTGTGTGAACAACTTGCCGAAGGTTGTTTGCAGTGGTTAGGGATCGAACCCACGACCTCGCGCTCATTGGGTCCGACACGCTAACCACTAGACTACCAAGCCACACCAACTTAGTATTACTCATTTACTGCAAACAAATACAGTTCTGTAAAAAATAATCCGAACAAATGCTCAAGTTATCAGTTACATTAATTTACCATCTATAAGCCTGAATGACAAAAATCGTAGTTAAAACGCACAATATAAACAATAAACAAAACAATCCTGTCGTAGAATATTTAACCATAATCCGTAGAGTGGCGCGCACTCCGTCAATCCGTGATTACAAGCGATTATTATTATTATTATTACAAACGACAAATTTAGCCTGCCGTAAGCAGAGCTTCAAGGACAGGTTACAAAAATTACATTTTTACATATTACATTTTAATTTCACTTACTTTCTGATTACTAGTTACGCTGTTTGGCTAACAACAAAATCAATAAAGTACCAATTTTTATTGTATTATTTATGCCAGGGCTGGTATTTAAAACAGAAAATTTACTTATTTACTTATTTATATTTCTGCGATCTTTTTTTCTGCACTGTTATTCTTTGCCAAGTATTGGAAGTAGGCAATATGAAAGCAAGACAGGTATATATCTGTGGAAAGCAAGTTTTAAAATTATTTACAAATGTTTTCTGTTTTAAATTGTCAAAAGTTGTTACATGGGACAATGCAAATTCTGTAACTAAATTTGCACAAACATTGGTTTTACACTTATTGCAATAAGAGCCGACAGGCTCGTAGCCAGCGATCGAGTTTGTTCGACTTCCTCAACCAGAACCAGGAAACGCTGAATAAAAATAACCAAAACATTATATGACCACCAAATGTGATTTATTCGACCTCTAAATGGCAAATGCACACAAATCTGTTGTGGATGGGGCTTCGCCCCAAGCCCTTAACTGGACTAGGCCCGCTAATGGAGGGCCGCCCATGCTTTTTGGACCAAAAGCTGTCAGTTGAGGTACCTCTCCCTAGGTAGTGGGGAAAGCTGCTTTAGTTTTTCTGAAACAGCATACCTAGGAGTACAAGAAAACCCAAGAGCTGCAGCTGGCAATTGCTGCGGTCATACTGTAAAATGTCACCGAAGTCATTCGAAACACTAGAACATTGCAGTTACATGCAAGATAATGTTTAAACATGAAAACAGTATTAAACTGTGTACAAATCAATCACCAAATATAAATTAGTCCATGGTTAATGAAACACAATAGAATTTGTACTGTCACCCTTGATTCAGTGAAAAATTTGATACAATAAATATACGAGTGTACAACCATAGTCTGAACAATGCTTGTCACACCAGATACTTCAACACAAGATTGTCATTAGCAGGTTCCATGTAACAGTATATTCAGTAAACTAGGAAAATATCACACAAAAAACACAAGTATCTGTATGGTTTGATTTCAGGAAGTGGCTGAGTGCAGAGCTGCTCTGTATCTATTGTGCCTGCTGCATATCTACTACCCACTTATACGGGAGAGCTCTTGCTATGGTTGGCCAATCGCCTTGTAGAAGTTGAGCTAGTATAGATGACTGCTGACAGCGAGTTTTTCGTTGATATCGTGGGCTGGAGTGAAGATCCTAAGAATGGCTCATTTCATTGGGTGGAGTGCAAAAATATGGATAAAAGCAAAAAACTGTATGTGGATCTGCTGCTGCTCTCCAGTATATAAAAATGATCATGATTCGCAGTTGCTGTAAAATATGATCACACACCACCCATTGACAGTGGTTTCTATCCCCCTCAAATCTGGAATCAAAATCGGGTTCAACTCCTCCTCACTTTGGGGCTCAGGTTCCCCCACTTTCAAACTCAAGTTGTTCAACCCCAACCCCCTCATTTGGGAGCTTCTTTTTCTCTCTAGGGAGAAGTTTTGTTAAGGGTGTAGATTTCTCAGTGAAAAATTGGTTGGAATTTTGATTTACACCTTTAACAAAACTTTTCTCCCTTACTTTTCACTGGGCACAAGCTGCGCCTTCCAGGTACAGGGGTAGTTAAGCCACTGCCCATTGAAATGAATCGTTTTCACCATCTTTACACATTCAGCATTCTGTGCTATACAAATTTGCTTACATGTTGACCTGACATTTCTAGGCTACTGAATTTCTAGGCTATTGCACCTAGGCCCAAGTGTTAAAACACTGCTGTGATTTACGCGCAGATTGACATCTGAAAGGTGTAACATCAAGCCGTGGCATAGATGGAGATTAGCATTGAGTCACCACAAACGTCGCAAATATTACCTTTTACAGGAACAGATTATATTGGACGCAAGACAGTTGAATTCGATGATGAAGCAGAACCACCATACACTCTACTGGCTAGGAACCTTGTTGATGAATGGCTGAATCAAGCACTCGATAACTATGAGCTCTCATCTGGCAGCAGTGTGTGTCAGCATAATGCTTTATCACTACACTGTGAAACCAGTAATGGCAGTAGCGTTAAGAATCAAGTGTGTAGCATTTCCGGAGATGCAGTCGAATATTCGGCACCTAGTTTGAAACAGCTGAGTTATAAGGCATCAGAAACATCAGACAACCATGTAAATTTGCAGAATCTGACAGTTGGTTCGAGCTTTGCTGAGGGAAAGCAAACACGTGGCAAATGCAGGAATGGGATTGAAGTGAAAGGGAGGAGTTTGAGTTGCAGTCTGTTGCTGACAAATGTGTCACATAAACTGCAACATCTTGGCAGTGTTGGTGCTGATTTAGCTGAGTGTAAAGATGTCGACATGCATGTCTGTGAGCTTGACCATTCATCTCATTCCAAGGGCTCAATACGCCACACAAAGTCCGAAACATTTCTTCAGCATATCATGAAAGAAGTCGATTACTTGAAATCTGACCATACTGGCGACCATTCAGAATGTAATTTAGCGTCAGGTGTTTCAAGAGATGGTGAACTGACTGTCGTGCACAATCTTATTACAGTTCATATTAAGAAAGCTGAGCATTGTGGTGAGAAAAGTTCATGTAAAGATCTCCAGAATGCTGATACTAATGATGAAAATCTGAGTCAGATTCCTGTTTCTGAGCATGACATGACTGAAAACTTCATTGCTGCTGTGAATGCAAATTCCGATTCTTTGTTGGCAAACAAACAACCAGTGGTTAATGATGACATCCGTAGTCAAAATGCCTCGGAAAACATTCCTTGCAAAGTAATCCGCTCATCTTCTGACTGTACTTCTACCAACAATGGCTCTGAGATATTTTTGTCCAGTCCTGAAGTTCAGGTCAGTTTTCTTGCTTTATCTTATGTCATTAGTATGTTTTTCTTAGTTGCTTTCTGTTCTTTGCTTATATCAATGTTATATGTTAGGATATGGATGGAATGGAAGGGGGAAATGTGAAGAAGATGAAGGGTGGAAATGGAAAATGGCAAAGGCATATAGATTAAAGGATGGAGAGAAATGGGGATGGGAATGCAGGAGAAAGGGAAATGTGAGGGGACAAAATGGAAAGCAGGATAGAATTTGTGTCTGCATTGATTTAGTCTTGTATACACCACTAATTGACAGCTCATAATTTGTTAAGATGTTGGGTGTATAATCACTCACTAGCTTAAGTGTTACTTTGGTTCATGTTGTGTGATTGTTGATTTATTGGCCTATTATGTATTTTAGTATTTGACAGGTGTTTCTAACAGTTTTGTGAACGTGTTATTAAAGGACATGATTAGCTGGATCACTGGGCTGTGAGAGAGTTAGCATTCTCTGACAGTGTATTGGGCTGTTGCATGCTGCCTTGCTATGCATCAGTGCTCAAGCTAAGCCATTGTGTGGATTTTAAATTGGAACGTTGTACATGCCTCAGCAAAATTCTACACTTTTTGTAACATAATAACCAGTGCATGTATTGCTCACTTGCAGAACTACTAATGCACCGTAAAGTTGGATTTTATTGATTTAGCTTACACTGTGCTGAAACAGTAGGCCCATTCGGTAAATAAAATATCACACTAAGACTCAAACTGTAATTATCTGTTTGTCTGCAGTGGGAGGTTTTAAGGGTTCACAGTAACTGTTGTTACTGGGCATCGATTTAGCACAGTTAATTACAGTTAAAAGCCATCTGTGCAAAAGTATTTGTAACCATCACATCAAGTTCTAATTCTGATTGAGGAATATTCAATGTCAGCGCATTAGACCGCCTGTGCAGTTTGCCTTATGCTCAGAGAAATGTCACTGCGAATAGAGTAGGTTTATGTCGTATGGTTGAGTTGGCACTTGACGGCAGTGGGAATTACCGTAAGTAGCACTTAGCTATCTGTATTGCAGCACTGTTGATTGATTGCGGATGCCCTGAACTTAGTATATGTCGCTGCGTCATATATACTGCATTAGGGCCTATTTCGCTCTGCTTATTAATATGCTGGTTTGTGGTTTTTTCACCACATTTCACTGCAAGCAGTGTAATATCGGTATAGAACGAATCAGTCAAATCTGCCATATTTAGATGTAGCCGATGAGAATCAGCGCAGCTTTTTCGCTCTGAGCAAACAGGAAATGACAAACGGCAATGCGTTTTGGAACGATATAGGGTATCGTTACGGAAGCGTTATTGTGAAACACTAAAGGATTTATCATCATTTTACGTTCGTTGGTACGGCGGCTGGTGACAGTATTGGTCAGTGTTGTTTACTGTCAGCTGTGGCGTGGTGACGTCATGAATGACGCAGCGAATGACGTCATTGCTCGACGCGGTGTGGTGCAGCGTGTGTATCTGCTGATTCATATCCGTGTTGTAGGCGCGCTGAGCGGACGACACTTTGACCACGGGCGGGCCAACATCGGTTGATGGGCGACGGGCGCTGTGTGCAGGCGCGATTACTGCATGGCAGTGCCTAGTAGATCACGTGGCGTAAACGAGCATTATGGGTTAAAATGTAGGCAAACAAGAAAACTTTGCAATTTTCCTGTATACATACAAGTGCAAATTTCCGACAACAGAGATATTATGGGTTCTGAAAATCCCGATTTTGACCCTAAATTTCCTCAAGATGGGGGTTTGTAACGCAAATAATTTCGCATTTTTTGAACGACGATTTTCTGACAACAATGATTTTACGACAGTTTTTCGACAGCTAAAAGTTTAGCGAGAGGGAGCGGGGCCATTGCCTTCAGCCTCCCCGGCCACGGCGCCACATTAGTAGCTTTAGCTAATCATATTTTTATGTGAATTCAATTTGCATATCAGTGATATCACGCCACTATTTCGCGTTCTTGCTTGACAAGACGAATTAGTTGAAGATTTAAACGTGTGTACGCATGATGCTGAAACGTACACGTATGAGTTTTATCTTTTTCGGCGTCAGAAGTGCCACAACGTGTAGCAAGCAGAAATCGCGGGCGCGGCAAGATTAGGTTGTGCGAAGTTCTGTGAAAGCAGAGGGTTCTGTCTCGCGGAGGGAGGGGGGCGTTTTGTCGCGGGGGTGCGTGGGTTTGTATAGGGCCCAGCAGCCTCCGGTCGCCGCTATCAGTCGCGGCTGCGACAGCGAGTGCGACATTGGCTCTGCCGGTGCAACGACCGGCCTGTCGTGCCCATGTATACCGTTGCTCTGCATGGTGGTGCTTTAATTTGTGTCTAGCAGGATATTATGCTCTTTGACGACGCCGCTGTGGTAAGTCCGTCATTTGTTGATTGACTGATTCGCCTTTGCACTCTGACCTCTGCTCTGACCCCAGTTGATGGCAGTTGGGTGATTACCACAACGTTCTTATTTCCTGACTAATCGATGGTGAATTTTGCCTAAGAATGTGTGCTGTACACCGACTCAAGCCCGAGTTTCGTTCGTCACGTTTGAGTGGAGTGGGAATTATGGGCCGTTATATAACACTTCAGACACTGGAGTAAAGTCTACCGCGTGAGTATTTATAGTGAGTCGTTGTAATCAATGGAAACGTGTCTATGATTCTGTTTGGAAGTTGATTTCAGTACCTTACTTTGGAAAACCGTCAAGCTTCAGTATCAGACAGGCTGGCGTAGGTCTACTCGAAATATAGGTCGTACCCGTAATCCTAGCTGTTGTAAAAGCAGACCAGTTCAGTATTACAGGTTGATTGCTGATGAGATTGGCGATCGTTTCTCTTGCACTAGCGAGATTCACCAGGCCGTTTCCACGTATCTGATTTCCATTGAATTTAATTATCAAGCGGTTGTGTTCAGTGTGTGAAATGGACATCTCGTGAAGAGATTAATTTCGCTTTGGTGCCGTGCATCTATGGAATTGACTCAGTCAACAGCGTGTTAATTTAATTATTATCATATGTTCATCATCGTTGATATGTATTGGGCTTTTCACAAATTCTGATGCAGTTTTCGCGTATTTTGCATTTTTTTTGCTATCTTTCTGTCCTGAACTTTGAGCCTGATAAACAGAGATTAGATCTATGATGATTGGAGTTTTTACAGTTTTTATTTTCATGCTAAGTTTGAGTCAGATTGAGAACTAAAGTATAGGCGTAAATATACGGTATTTTTTGTTTGCTTAAATTGCTTTGTTGGTTTGCAATCACTGGCAGTTGTTTTTTTTTTCAATTTTTCGGGTGTTTTGACTGGGTAATTTGGCTTTTCATAAAAATACCAGCACGTGTGTCGTGTCGTCTCGAATTCGTGCCCTAACCGCTTAATCAGTTTGTCTATGCCCGGGTTGTAATTTAAAAGCCTGCCGTCGGCAAAGAAGGCAGCACAACTTGGTCTGATGTAGTTGTTGGTTATGTGAATGACAGCAGTGGGTTACATACGTGCAATGCATTCGGTCTATGTTGGCTTTGTTGAAGTGAAGTGGGTAAATAATTCTCAGCACTCAACTCAGTCTGTGGTGTGACTGTGTGAACGCGTAAAAGAGGCCGGCGTTTGTGTAGCATATACAATTATACATACATCACATTGTGACAGTGACGTTTTGTAGGTCACCAATCCATTCAAACTGACAAAAACCATACCCCATTCTTCACTGACGGTATGCTTGGAGAGCGTCTAGCCATGTCGTCATCGTTTGTCTAGCGATTTTTGAGTTTTTTCCCAGGCCTTCTGCGTGACTGGAACAACCCTTTGTGTATAGGGCGACCGGCAATTTAGTCAAACAGCCAGGGAAGGTAATAATTGGTTAGCTTAACGTATTTTGTCTAATAGACTACTGCTATAGCTGTATTCGTCATATTTCTCGTTCAGTTCAAGGCGTCGGTGGTTTCGGAGTTTTCGTACAAAAACATATTCTTTTCAGTTATAGAGCATGTCATGCGTTTGTTATAACAAGAGATCTTTCATTACCCAGCTATTGAGGAATGCAGCTGTTTCATACACTTTCCCCTCTGACCGTCTGCCAAGTAGGCCTACAGTTTTTAACCTAACGGGTAGCTTGCTTAGACTTTAGGCTTATGATTCTGTTTATGAGTGGACAGAGTTACTATGTTCATGAGATGAATAAAAGCAGCGCGTCAGCAGTAGTCATTAGAAATTAAATAGTATTAATTTCAAATAACTGATGGTAACTATATATACGGTAGTTGTGTGATTTTATGCGAGTGATGCCTGAAAGAGTGCGTTAAGAAGCATTTAAACTACGTGTACGGTTTACACTTTACAGTGAAGGTCGTTTGGGACCCGTGGATGACATTTTGAAGTGCATAATGCAAGAATCTCCGGAGACGCACGCGACAGCAATATAGACTCAGACTGAAGGCAAAAATTGACTGCAGAGTGCAGACCATTATGTACTAGATTCCGCACTGCTTGAGGGTAAGGGAGTATATACCAATCCAGACAGTGCGGTGCCGTACTTAAATCACACTCAGGTCGCAAACTACACCGTCTTTGCTTTGTGACGCACGGCTGTGACGACTGCAGCTGAAAGTTGTGAAAACAGTACCAGTCTGAGGTAAGTGTGAATGTTAACAGTTTGTTGCACAGAATTTGTTGCACAAATTTTAGTTGCGTCGAGTGTGGTGTCGCCATGTGACGTTGTAAAGACTTTGTGCTGGTTATCGGCTGACAGCTGAGCCTGGTTGAAGGCTGGCAATGCTGTGAAGACGGTGTCAAAGTGCATGGCGCTCATGTCTTAACTGATATGCTGATACACACACGTACACATGTATAGTCGCTGATCGTTTGTGTATACACAGGATCAATGTTTAAAGTGCACAGTTTGAAGTGAGACAGCCATAGACACATATACAAGTGTGCCAGACTGATTCTCAAGACAGATTCTCGTCCACATGTAGGATAAGAAAGTTAGAACAAAATTAGGCCTATATGGTTTTATTCTTTTGTTACGATTTTTTTCGGTCAATGACAGGTTCATGTGTGTTTTGTGCGGTACATTGTGCTGTTCTTTTGTCTCAAATTTGGCTAAAATGAGGACCCAGAAAATGACATTATGAGGCATAATATTAGTGAATTATTGGTATAGTAACTGGCAAAAAAGTATAGTAAATTGTGACTATTCACATTACGTTACCATGCATAAAACAAAGCGTTTTTATGGGCGTTGCCGATATCAGTAAAAGGTGCAGTACTGTAGTTCTTGGTTAATGTTATACAGCACTGCACTGCTGCAAATATTATATTTTTTTATAAATGCTTAGGTGCGTTTAGTGTATGCACCTATACGCCCTACAGGCACCTCTCCCAAGTGTTGTTATAGCCGCGTTATATTAAAGACGTCACAGAAGTGAATATATGCAAAGTCACATTACCAGAGTTTTGAATCCCCCAGTGTGAAGTTCTGCATTTCTGGCACGTTGCATTGTTTTATTTTCGTGCATGGTAATGGAATGGTCTGTCTAAAATGCGTTTCTATGAATTCTATATATACTTTAACTACTGAACAGGTTACAGGTTATGTGTATACATGTGCATGATCAAATGACGTTCATAGTCGTGGTCTGTGTCACTTCTGAGTTATCAGTGACAAGACTGAACGCCGCAGTGTTTACGTCTTGTGTTTACAATTAACAGTCACAGAATTCTGGAGGTTTTTTAATTTTCGTAAACATTTCCCTGTTAGGCTGTCCATACGTTAGTAATGGGAGGTCTTATGTTTTACTGCTGATGTTTTTAGCCGTAACGGATGTATTGTCACAAGCGTTAGGTCGTAGGGGATTTTTTTACATTAATAATTGTAGCCATGTGCCTTAAACTCGGGCTTGCAAAATTTTAGCGATCTAGTGCAAGGGGAACATTTTCAAATTGGGGGTTGAATGAAGTTAGTGTAGGAAATTCAATGGAAAACCGGCCATATCTCGAAACGGTGAGAGATAAGGCCAATGTTACTATTAATCACTAATAGTAAATGGCATACGCCGTTTTAGATGAGATAGAAATTATCGACTTTGTATGATTTTGAAGCTCAGTCCTGCAAAGGAAACTGTATGTAGGCTTTAGCGATTCTTCCCTAACAAGGCGTTTTTACTGTGAGAAAAATTTGCCAAACCTGCGTCCGATAGGCCTATTTGCAGCTACTGTAGCTATTTATATCGCCACGTGCCACACGTCTAGTATAACTACTAGCGTTAATTGTAGTTTTCGAGAGCAGAGTTCCGTTAACATAGGCTAGCATGGAATTGTGTCACCTCTTGAGAAATCGCTTTCTCTCCGTGATTGGAAGTCGGACATAGGCGGGTACGGTCAGTTTCCCTAGCGACAGCTGGGCTTATTGTTTTATTTAGGTCTATGGTTGATTTCATCCTCAGATCTCCAAGTTCCCTCGGTCGATTGCTGCACGATATTTTGCCACATGATCAGAAGTTGGTTAAATTTTATGATCTTAGTGCTAAAATCCGAAATCTGGGGGAACTCCCTCCAAAAAACTGGGGCGATTTTGGACGACTTCGGACTTGGTCGCCAGTATCTCCAGAACGGATGGAAATATCAATAATCGGAAAACGAATGTATCGACAGCGATTCTTCTCTCATTCGGTGAAAAAGGTTCGACGAACTTTGGTCCACTAACAGTATGGTTCTAGAAGTAGATTCTGATCCGCCTAATATGAAATTTTTCGGAAGACTGTATTTCGGCCTCTAGAGGGTGAGAACGGAATCCGGTTGAAAGGTGGCAGTGAATTCACTGACTGTATTTAAATCTAGGTTGAAGACACAGATCTTCCATCAGACATTTAACCTCAGCGACTAGTTCTGTCCGCCAGCGCCACTGAAGTCTTTTTTAGCACATACTGGCGCTTTACAAGTCAGATTATTATTATTATTATTATTATTCATGTGGACGGTTCTACGACAGGCCGACAGCAAAACTGCGAGCGAGAACCGTAGCAGGTTGTGCGTGACACTGGAATAACAAGATTGTCGTGATCATTGTAGTTCACTGGCATGCGTGTTTATAAGAAGAAAACTAAAGTTATTAAAGGGTTAATAGGTAGCGTGTCTGCGCGTGTTTAATACATCACGAGTCACGACGGCATGCAGTGAATAAACCAGACGATGTCGTGCACTATGAGTGTACTACGGTGGCGCTTGTTTGGGGGTTCGGCCGGGAAGCGCGCCGAGGGGAGGAAAGAAAAGGAGGGGTCTATTTCCAGCCGGATCGCTCGCCGTACGAGGCGCTACGCAGAATTGTAGGCTGTAGGTTGCAAGTAGGCTGTGGCTGCTGCGGCTGCTGTATCAGTTGCCTGGCTAGACTGCTATGGATAGCCGGTACTGATATCACAGTATTCTTTTCTCTAGTACAGCGGCGTCAGTCGCCAGAGCACTACACGGCAGCGTTGAGAGCTTGTGATCAGAGCGTCGTCTTGGACTTGCTTCCGGCGTTTTCCGTTTATTGGTTCTAATCATCATCAACGTAGAAGAGCCTATATGGTCACTCAGTGAGAATTTGAATACGTGCGTTAGCTTAAAGGACTGATGCTGATCTGACCTGTTCAACGCTGATTTGTTATTGACCCGCTCAGACAGTTACGATATCGACTGATGATTTGCATTAAAAATCACAGTTTTTCGAGGTTTGTATCTGAGTAACTACAGTTCCACCGTGCATTTCTACACGGATACGTTGGCGTGTGGGGCAGATGAAAAGAAGACAGCTTTGGCGTTGCATTACATTGCAGAGTGCACACTTACTGGTGTAAGTGCGTTGGAGTGATTGAATAAGATGCTGTATTCATCACTGATAGTTTTGAGTTGAAGTTTGATTACTGGCCGCCAGAGGATATCAGCAGCGTGAATAATGGAGACAGAAGAGCCGCAGGTCAGTCCTGTGAGGATGACAACAATATGGATTACCTGATACCTGGCGAAAGACGTTATACCCGGGTTTCTTGCTTGCATGATCTGTGGTCACTGTCCAGTTGCTAAAGCCTTGAAATGAGAGATTTTTGAAATGATTAAATGGATAGCGGTAGTTCACTGTTGGAAGCAGTTTACTCACATCTTCTGTTCTGTGTCAACTACGTAACGAGTTCGTTAGAGATAGCAGTTACTCTCTGTTACCACTCTCAGTCCAGTTAATGTTTGCTACATTTACGTGCAAGTCATGGCACCTTGGGTATTGTTTACGCTACAGGAGTTTGTTTCAAGTTTTTGTCAAGCGGTTTGGCTTAGTTGGTATTAACGTCGTTGGTTGCATTAATGACGTCAATCGACGCCAGGCCTGGTTAGTGCTTAGACTGTTGACCGCCTGCAAATGGATAAACTATCTCAGCCACCCAGTCAACTCATCTTGGCCATCTATCCGTGGATAGGCGCAGTGAGTACCAACGATGGCTGGGTACCTTGTATTTGTGGTCTGGCAGTGCTTTGTGATGGGAAGGCAAAGCTAGCCCGATGGAGAGAATATTACTCGGATTTGCTTAGCAGACCTGTCGCAAATCCTCCGGATGACCTTGAGGCTGCCAATTCTGCGGTCCCGGACACTAGCGTCGACTGTGAGGCGCCTACAGAGTCCGAAGTCTCCAAAGCTTTGGGTAAACTGAGAAATGGCAAGGCTCCAGGGATTTGTGGCATCTCTGGCGAACTACTGAAATACGGCGGCCCGGCAG
>Ga0056128_1001793_pt1 | contig 24753 bp, 21 predicted proteins | sample WorMetLIZISLAND2_FD_71113 | JGI IMG/M metagenome (GOLD analysis project Ga0056128, IMG submission 71113) | Marine gutless worms symbiont microbial communities from Max Planck institute for Marine Microbiology, Germany - Olavius geniculatus... ... | reverse complement strand
GTCTTTATTTTAAAACTGTACTGGTAAGTCGACAAACTGAAATGATACATCAACAGCGAGTGGGCCGCTTGAGTCATGCAGTTACTGAACGTGCTGTTGGCAAATGGTGTGATGCGATGCATACGCTACCCAGTAGGAATTCATTGATGTCAATGGCCAAACTGTAACCACTGCATTTCACACGATAGTGTAGCGACAACCTTAGAGCGAGGTGGCCAAAACTAAAGACACATGCGTCAAGTTTCTTTCTAATATTGCCTGCCAAAATTTATTAAAATTGGCCAATGTTTCACGGAGCTATGGTGTCATTAACTTTGTGCAGTTTTTTTGGACCACCCTGTAGATTACATCATCGTTTGTTTTATGACGCACGACTGCAGCCGAAAGGTGTGAGGACATGCAATACGGGGCGACTGAAAATGCAAAAACCTGTCGAACGCAAAGCATAAAATGACAAATTAAATCGTACCTGCAAATTGCAGGTGTGCAATTTGGTCGGTCACTTTCTAGGTATTTCAATTTTCAGTCATTTTGCAAGCTGAGAGTGGTTTAAATATTTTTTGTTTATTGGAATAATAATTCTACACGGTTGCTGTCTGTCTGTCTGTCGCAGACGGGTACGGTGTGGGTGACGTGCCTCGTGCGTCAGAAGCTTCGAGAGTTCTCCGGCTTGGGTCAGTCTCTGCGGTTCATCAGCCTGCAGCCGGACATCAGCTACCCGTGGCACGCGGCCGTCTGTAGTGTGGACACGGGTCATCACCGGCTGTTGGTCGGTCACGGCGGGGTGGGAGCTGACGGCAGGCGGGTCGTGGCTGTAGGAATGGACGGACGAGGGTCCGCCGTCTACGGACTCGCAAAGTCTTCCGCGTCCACCGAGCTTCTGACAGGTTGAGCATAGCCTTCATTTTGTCAGTGATGTAGTCAAACTGCGTAAACTTTTATTTGCATTGTCGAGAAATAAACGTTGATTATTTAGACCAGACTATCAGTGCTCTGATCTTTTCGGAGAAGTAAAAAGAGGAAAATAGAGAAGAAAGAAAAAGAAAAAGCAGAAAGTGAAGGGATCGAGTATTTGCACTTAGACTGATAGTCTTCCGATTCAGCAAACGTCCAGCAAACTTCCAGCAAACCTCCAGCTCCATTAAACATATGGCAGCATTACGGTTGCTGGAAGTTTGCTGGACGTTTGCTGGATCGTGTAAACACCCCATAACTTTATAGCGTACGTGTTTGCTGGCTAATAAAAGGATTAGTTACTGGCTGATGTACAGGTGTGTCGTGGTGCGGCGGCGGCCAGAGCAACTCTCCGCTGCACATCGTCGTCGACGCGGAAGACTTCGTCGGCGTGCTGGACTGCGTCAGTCGCGTTATCTCTCTGCTAGACCCCGATCTTTGCTTCGTCTACGACCTCGTGCCAGCTCAGGTGTCTGGAGGTGGCGGTCATTCTCAATCAGCAGTACAGCTCGGTCTCAAAGACCCGCGTCGACTCTGTCTCGATACACACGACCAACACCAGCGACTGTACGTCGGCGACGCCAACGGCAGCGTCACCGTACTCCAGCTGAAATAAGCCAGCGTGCAGCTTAACTGATAACAACTGGCCGTTTTTGACAGCGATATGATAATCAGCGATGTTGCGGCAGTATAGGAGGAGCAAGGAAGGAGAAGAGAAAGGGAAAGAGGAAGTCAAAAAGAAGGTGGAAGGAAGATAGCTTAAGAAAAGTTGGACGCACGCACGGACGAACGCACGGACACTCAGGTGATTTTATGCATAGCATTGGACAGACAATTAGAATGCAGTGTTTGTATTATCATACGGAAAGTTATGCGTTATTAATTGCATGCAAAATTATACGCAAGAACAAAAACGGAAAACGAAGATTATCAATAATAGGCCTATACCGCAAACAAGTCGAACACTGAGTGCATTTTAGTCAAACGAATTAACTCCAATTACAGCGTCATTGTAACGTCCTACGAAAAGTTCTGTGACCATGTTTCACTCACATTCAAGCTACACTCGCTCTCTTTCTCTAAAACGTGACGTTGTTTGCAACCTTTGAGGTCCCGTTATTTTCCAGGTTTCGTGTATTCCAGGCCAGCGATTTTGACCGCTATTTTCGTGATCCTGCATTTTCCAGCTATTGTTTTTTTTCGTGATCTGTCATTTTCAGGTTCTGCAAACGCAATTTTCGCCTCGCAACAAAACGGGCAACCATTCTGCGCAATGACTGTGTATCAGCAGTTGCAGCGACGATCGCCCCGTGCGTCATAGGGTGTTTACACGATCCAGCAAACGTCCAGCAAACTTTTCGCAAACGTCCAGCATTAGCACGTGTATTTTGAATACATTTGCTGGACGTTTGCTGGATCGTGTAAACACCCCCATTAGGCTATGCCTAGGCTAATACACTGCATTACAAGGAACTAGTCAACTTAAGACTTAAGTTTACGTTTTGTGTCACTGTGCCGGCCGGGAAATCACAGGAAAATTTCGGGGGTTTTAAATGGACGCGTGAAGTTGGTTTGGAAAACCCCGTGGCAAGCCATGCGGAGACAAACTTGTGTGGATCATGGTAAGGACATTTTAGCAACGTACACGACGTGACCAGCTAACTTTGGTCATGAGGCCATAAATAGCCGCAGAGGCGTCTACCCCCTCCCCGTGACCTTAAGCATGTTTTCCCGTCTTTTTGTCGTCTTCACTTTTTTCTGTTCGTTTATCCGTTTCTGTTATGTAAATCTAGCAAGGAAGTCTAAGGAGTGTTGTAAGGTATTTTAATGGGGTCTGGGCCAAGCCCCGATGGTGTCGATTTTAAGACACTGTAGGCACGAAAAGCATTTTGAAAGTGCTGAAAACCTTTTCCATTTGCTTTTCTGATGAAGCATTTGCTTCAGTTTTTGTGTAGACGCCCCTGTGTATCCGCACAATATATCACACACTATAGATATGCGATTATTCGTCGACAAGTACGCCCTATACTATACGAAAGAAGCGAGTCGCACGCTGAACGACTGCGCGATAGTTTGAGCTGAGTTCAAAGTGACAGTCTGGTTTAGCAGGTCAGCCACATGCGCGTTTTCTGCAGCATCAGATTTCTTCTCAGCCGATTCGCCAACCATCTGAAGTCTTCTCCACGCCCACGCATACTGTTCACACTCGCCTGCGCACATTTCTTGTACCAGAATCCGCCGCCGTTGTAGAGTGCGCAGTTATTCCTGTACTTTGCGTTGTCGTAAATCCACGGGTCGTTGTCACGGTCATACGTCGTGAACATCATTCCGTCATGGTTAGCAAACCCGCCTCCTCCCGCGTTACCGGAGTACCCTGATACATGGATCAGGTAGTTGGTCGCCTCGCTTGTCACGATAAACCAACCGTACTCGGCGTACACCCAACTGCCGCTGCGTGCCTGCAGGTCAAATCTCAGCTTATAGCGACCGTTCGTTGTCAGCTGATGAAGCAGGTCGTTGCCGAGCCAGAAGTTGCCCCTGGAGTCCTTGAATCCGACCTTAAACTCCGCCCACGAACGGTTGAAGGAGTCGGATCCGTCGACGTTTTGCTGGATCAGCAACGGAATGCAATTAGCTGCACAACAAAATAATAATTTCGTCAGATAAATACAGCAACAAGTTCTTAGTTGAGGAGACTGTCGCGCTCTACGCATGTCGTGATGGTTATTGCGACTTACCGTGCAGCCACAATACCGCACGATTGCCACACCATAGTGTATTCAAGGTCATCCAAGGTCAATGATTTTAATGTCATTTGAAAGCCAGTATTCCTTATATTAGTGATCAATAGCAACCTAGGCCCTATCTTGCACCATTTAGCCACAATACCTCCGTTACAGAGGACGACAGACGACGACGGATGACAACCGTGTAAGACGCCTGCAGCATTGCTGTAGCGCGTCAATAATATCTGTCAAAGACAGGCGGACGGACGCTGAGTGCCAGAGATGGTGATTACGTCATCTTTGACCGGTTCGTCCGTCCAATTCGGACTGCTGCTAGAACAGATACACAGACAACCATAAGGAAAATGACAAAAAAAATACGCTTCTTGCAGTGAATCTGTGTGTGCGCAACAGCGGTGCATGTTTGAAAGCCCAGTAAAACAAAATCTAAGTTCACCCATCCTAGCAACAATGTTTCTTTTACAGTCGCCATATATAGTGTTTTATACTTGTACTTACCAGAGGGCGCGACCTGTCTCGCTTAGCCAACGCCGTATTGGCTGAGAATCGCACATTTTCCTACCCCCTGTCATTTACCGCCCTCGCTCGGAGTGACCCCTTTCGAATTTATAATAAAGCTTTACGGATCATGAAACTAGAGTCTTCCAGGCTGCCGGCGGTGAATAATTGGTGATCCTAGCTTGCACCGTTTTTTTTACTGATCCATCCGTGGGACAGACGAATAGACGGACGGACGGACAGAATTGCGATGGCTAAGACGCGCGACAGCAGTAAGCATCATTAGGCCTATATTGCTGATGCAGTTAGTGCAGTGGCGTATTTAAGGGGAAGGGCACGGTGCGATGCCCCCCTTTGGCCCGACCATGAAAATTTTTTACAGGCGACTTTATATGAAAAGGTACGTTTTTTGCCATTTTTCAGCAAGAATTGCAAAATTCAACAACGTTTGATGGTCTTTTGCGCTTCCAAATTTCAGAAAAATGGGCGAATTTGCGGTTTCCATTGAACATTCAGAAGCAAAAAATGTTTCAGCTTCAGGGGGGCTTCGCCCCCTGACCCCCCGACCAGGGGCTCTGCCCCTGGACCCCGATGGGGGCTCCGCCTTCAGACCCCGTTATAGGTTCGCGCTCCGCGCGCTCGCCATGTCCCCCTTTTGCCAAATCCTAAATACGCCACTGAGTAAGTGGACTACATCGAGAGGTTGACTAAAATGACGACCAACGAAATCGTGGCTGTGTCGCAGGCCCGTGACAATAATGATGAAATGGCAACAATACGATGCTTAATTACTTCAATATCATTCGATCTTCAAATAACCGCAGTTTAATGGAATGGTGTTAAAAACTATACGAATAGGCCTATGTCAGCAAAGCACTTACAGAGACTTAACGTGTCGGATGCGTTATATTGGCGAGCACTAAGCATGTTCTTAACTTCTGTCATATCCGCCCGGATCTGGTTTACGGCTTCTTCCCACGCCTGACAGTTATTCGCGTTGTCGTCTTTCTTCGTTGGTGGCTGAGTACTCACGTCTAAAACAACATCATTCTATATCTGTCTTTAGCAGAGAGGTTTAGGAAAACGTGACACCGTGCTATTTTTACTTTTTGCGTGCTACGCTCCTAAAGCCGTGGCTACACGCACACCGATTTCCTCGTCCGAAGTGTTGTCTGAGCTTCTCGGAGGAGCTTCTCGGACGCGTCGGACGACACGTCATATCGTCCGACGTTCTGACGGGCGTTTTTGGCCGACAAGCAAAAACCTCGTCCGAGGAAATCGGAAAGAATGACCGATTTTCAAATTTTTTTTACCGGCACACTTTGCAGACAATTTGCAATAATGCAATTATTATATTTTCCATTACGTGGTTAATGCGTCTCTACACTACCTTGTGAAATATAGGCTAAAACTAAAATAAGCAAAAACTAACGATAATAGCAAAAATTTAGGTAAGTGAAAAAAACACTTTAGACCAACATTGCGATGAATAATCCGTATGACACTAGACTGTGTTGGACCCACACAGTTTAATGTGACAATTCACTGCAGTTTTGGTCTAAAGTGTTTTTTTCAAAATTTTACCCAAATATTTGTTTGTTGTTATCGTTATCAATGCATATTTCATTGATATTTCAGAAGGTACTGTATAGATGCATTTACGGTGCGGTAGGATATGTCATAAGCTCCTTATTGCAAATTGTCTACAGAGTGTGCCAGTGAAAAAAAATTATAAAAATTGATCAATAACTGGCGAAGATATGGACAAAAGTACAGTGCCACGTTTTTTGGCCCACCCTGTAGTTAGCCTACGGCATAACGCAGCAGTGGTTTAAGCGATAATTTTGCCGTTCTCCATTGACTTAGCCTGTCGACTTTAATAAGTAGAAGTTCTGTGCTGCCAATTAAACTACATCAGGTGGTTATTAAACTGAAATTTAACTGCGTTTTACCTTGCCGAGCGGTAGCCAGCGGTTGCGATGTCAGTAAGATTACCACCGCGCCCCACGAGAACGTCGACATCATTCTGAAACGAAATACAACACACGATTTGTAGGCCTAATCGTATGCGACAAAACGAAAAAAAAGCTATGGACTGAAAGCAATTTGCAGTATAAACAGTAAAATTGCATGTTATCGTACAGTGGCAGTAGCCTAGGCCTACAGCAACTGAATATTGTATCGTCCGAAGAACAGAGATTCAACATTAATTAATTAATCAGGAGCATAAACACTTTTGTAGTTTCATATACGTTTTCTGGTGTTTAGTGACTGTGGAAAATAAAGCGGCAAAGTTGCAAAAACATACGTCTGCTAATGCGCAAGAACAATTTTTAAAAGTAAAATTGAAATCAAAATTTAAAACGAAAATCCCTCGTGATCTTTACAATGTCATGTAGCGTGACTTCTTGTAATTTTGTCTTTTCGCACACACGGTACGGCATATACATTAATATTGTTTTATTCACTTGTTTCTACTTCTAAATTTTTTCATAATTATTTTTACAATTGAATACGCACACATACCTTTACTGCTAAAGCAGGTCCGTGTATTCTGAGATTTGTTTGGACACCCAGTCGGTCACGACGTAGCTTTGTGCAGGACAGGTAGATGAGACAACGATATTGTACTTAAGAACTGGCACACACAGCTAGAGCTTCGTTGCCGACTAAATCGGCTTTTACAAATTCATGTCCACTGCCGAATGTTTATCGGCCGAATTTCTTCACTTTATTCAACTGGACACGATGCGCCATGTGGACAAGTATAATAGAACCGTTGGCAGTCGTTCGATACGGTCGAATTGATTTCAAGGTGGAAACTGCGAATTCCAGTTCGTTTTCCGTCGCCCTTCAAATCGGTGTCAGTAGAAACAACTTACTGCCATGACGATGCGGCTGCACTATGATGATAGTTTTTTTATTTAAAACAATCAACAGACACACCGCTGCAGACACAATGCAAAACATAATGACATGCTAAAAACAACTAAAACAGTCTTTGTACAATACACGGTACATAAAATAGCACTCATCAATGTTATTATTTTATTATAAAGGAAAGTTCGTAGTTATGCGGTCGCTGACGTGTGCAATATGGTGTACTGCGCTCGGGTGGTAAGAGTGGTCGAAGAAGATAAATGGGTATGTACTTGATAGAGCGGTCCATCGGCCTGCTCACAGAGTGCAGCAACAGTGGGAAAAGAATCATCGGTATAATAGCCTGATTTGCCAGCTCGCCTCAAGAAAGCCTCTAATCTATTCCTCTCGCTAGCATTAGCAAAGCCCCAGCAAGTGGGAGAGGCATAGAGCAATTTAGCGAGAGCAGTTGATCGGAAGACTATTTGCAGACAGGCCTGAGGCATACCATGAGCCCGTAGTGTTCGAAGACCGTAGAGAGTGCGTGCACAGCCTGCCATGGCGGTATCAATGTGTTTAGTCATGGAGAAGTTATGAGATAATGTGACACCCAAGGCTGTTATATGCTGCACCCTGTCGATTCCCTTAACAGCCGGTGGAGGAACATCAGTGTGTCGGTTGCACCTCGGTCTAACGAAAGGCACTTCACAGGATTTTTTGTAAATTAGTTTGAGGTTATGCTTGTAGGCCCAACCTTCAAAATGTTGAATTTCACTGTTGCATGTGGAGTGATTGGAAGCCGGGATAATAACGTACGTATCGTCAGCATACTTAACAATGACGTTGGAAGAACTAAGTGGTTGAAGAAATAGAGAAACCCAGCGCATTAATATTGAGAAATAGGCCTATCATAAAAGCGCAAAAGTAAACTTTATGAAAGTGCAAAAAAATGCATGAAAACGCTTGAAATAGGCCTACGCACTAAATACAAAAGCGCATAGGCTTAATAATCACCGAATGTAACTGACATAGGCCTAACTGACGGAGATGTCGTCATTTGCAAAGTCGCATCCGGAAAAGTGCATGCTTTTTCGTGGCAAAATTGACACTGAATTAGACAAACATGTGGGCCCTTAAATAAATTTTCTAACATAATAGGCATATACAAAAACTTACGCCCACTATGAATTCAGCGTTACAACTGTATATGCAGTTTTGCTGCTACAGTGTAGCTACGTCTACGTGATTTGAGATATGGCTTTCTGACTGCGACAGACTTCTATACTAAGTAGGCTACAAACCGGATAATGTCTTGCTGCTTTAAGTGAACTCTTTTAAGTGTTGCAACTTCCTATAAAATGATCTATACTTGTCGGGTGGGACGTTAAACCATACTCACTCACTCACTATAGAGAAACTCTCTCAGTCGGCCAGGCCACAAGATGTCGCGCAGCTGTCCGACATTCTTGAATAACGTGATTATATCGTTTAGGCTGCGTTCACATGAACACGAGTACGAGTCCGGCACTGTACAGGTTCCCGTATACGAGTTCCGGCAAACACGAGTTTGCGTGTATTTCAATGGCGGCCGTTCACATACGTACGAGTACGGGTTACCTGTAAATTTCTCTCGTATACGAGTAATTTCTGTGCAGTTCGTGTTTTTATTTAACTCGTAGACAGTAAACTACTCGTAAATAGCATTAATATAGTTTATAAAAGTCAAGGTGCATATATGACGTCAAAACTGACGTCATCATAAAATTGTTACTCGTTAGCAGTGTGCGGTTAGTAAAATAGTAACTTTGCAGTGGAATATGGCGAAGCATTTTCTCGATTTGATTTCATTCAATATGGCCGACACGCGTTGAGTTATGTGCTTGTACAAGTGAACGTGAACGCTCCACTCGTACGAGTGAAGATTTTACGGGCCATAAACGGAAACCCAGACTCGTACTCGTACTCTTACTCATGTCCGTGTGAACGCAGTCTTAGGCTATGTGTAGGGAATTGTATCACGCTAAAATAAATGATCGTTCGTCATCATCGTCGACGAAAGTCATTGCTGTGTTTGTGTGTCCTTGATACTGACTATGCTGTTAATTATTTTCCAAGCTGCCGTCTCCGGAAAAAAAGAGCGATCGACGTTATCCTTGGCATTGTGTAAGTAATGATGTAATTATCGACAGTTACCAGCATTCGCCAGACGAGGGTAACCTATATCGCGTCACACCTGTTACGTGGTGCAGACGTACTGCATTCTGCAGTAATGTGCAGTAACGTGTCCTCGCAATGTGTTCTCGAAAACTTGCCCTCGTCCCCGAGGCGGCTCGGGGACAAAAGCAGTACGTGACCTTGACCAAAGTCCTTGATCTTGGTCAGTCCAGACCATGGCCTCGTCTTCGGGTAAAGTCGACATAAAACATAATTAAAGCCGGTCGCAGTTAGTCATTACAGAAAATTTTTTACGTGTATTGAAAAATGTCTCGTCGAGCGCTCGTCGAGCAAAATTGACGCTTCAGAAGCGCTCGTCAAGCCAGCTTTATGAATGTTTGCGAAATTACACCCTTTAGACGACGATATAGGCCTACAGCCAGCTCGTCCAGTCAGATCGCTCGTTGAGCACTGATTAAGCAGTCGTCGAGCTGGCTTGATAAGTGTTTGAATTACCAAACATGTTTCATATTGCAAGCATTCATCCAGCTTGCTTTACCGGCTAGCTCGACGAGCGATCGTCGGCAGAAATCGCGCATTTTGATAGAGTGGGCCTACCCTATTTGATGTCCCCGTATGGAGGAGTCCTTGAACATACGGGGCAAAATCTGAAGTGCTAAAATCTACGTTTGATGCTGAAAATTTCGTATGCAGGTTGTCCTGGTTTATCTCCGGCCGTTTTGGCACAATTCACTCATTGGAAAATGCGCATCAGCCAAAAATTGCGAAACACTCAGCGTCGTTCAAGATCATCGATGTTGATACTTCTGAAAAGCCCGTTAGTAGTGTCTGTTGTGATAACTAGGTGCCTATCTGCAATCATTTTCACGCTAGATGAAACAAAAAAGCAAAATAACGACTTTTTAACGGTAACTCCTGACGTCCGCGTTCGCAGGCCTCCCTGAACCTAGAAGATCGAGACTTAGGCCTAGCGGGATATTAAATAATCCTGTTATTGCAGATTTTCCACAGAATGTACCAGTGAAGGAATTTAGAAAATCGGTTAATATCTGCCAAACAAATGGCGAGTCACCAAGTGGCACGTTTTCGAGTGAATGAGTGACTGAGTAGGGTTTAACGTCCGACCCGACACAGTATTGGTCGTTTTGGGGGACGGTGTCGTGGAAAATTTGTCGCACCTGGAAAATTCTTCCCACCTCCATATTCTCATAATTATGTAAATAACTCTAACCCTAACCCTTATCCTAAGCCTAATCTTAACCCTAACCCGTACTGCTGCACGTGTGAATTATTTTCGGGTGCGACCAATTTTCCTCTACAACGGCACGTTATTGAGACAGCGTAGACTACTGCCTAAAACCAATGTAGCTCCCATCACGAAGACAAGGACCATGCAGTTCTGGAAGCGTGCATTCTCCATCTGCAGAAGCATCCGGAATCAAGTACAAAAAGTCATCATAATCCATTCCTTACTTTTTGTTTTTGAGTTATCTAGCACACAAACTGAGAGACTTAAAAACCTAGAACATCATTAACTCCATCGCCTAGGGCATAGAAAACGAACAAGCACTGGGTTAAGGCATGTATTGCAGCTAGATAATACCACACCGTCATCATCCTATAATAACAATAATTACCATATAATCACCACAACTGTTAGTGGTCAAGAAATGAAATTACTTCACTCAATCTGGTTGTTATGCAGGCATTTGTGATAGTTAAGCAGAGGCCACGATATACACTGTGTCCCAAAAAACGTCCCACTTTGACATTTTCCATATCGTCACCAAATATTAACCAATTTTCAAAATCCTTTCACTGGCACATACTGTAGACAATTGGCAATAAAGCAGTTGTTAAAAATCCCACCACACTTTAACTGCGTTGCTACACTACCATGTGAAACATAAATTTTCAAAAATCACTAAAATCACCATAGTACATATGCAAAAGTCATCTTCAGAAACAATTTTTGCTAATTTTCATACAAAAATTAAATTTCATTTAATTTTACATGCATTTCTGATTTTGTAAACAAAAGCAGATGATATTCTGGTAAATAATAATTTTCAATGCACTGACGATATGCCGGTGATGTAACGTGCCATTCAGCAGTGGAGACAAGGCTTTGATTAAGAACTTGTACCGGTTCAAAAAATACAGTTTTCGAAGAATACTGGCAGAATTTTTAAAAACAAATTGCAACAGGGATTTGGGAAACATGCAGCACCAACCAAAGGCATGACACCAGCAGACTAAACCATACACGTACTGAAGAGAATGTGATCACTGTGGATGAAATGGTAGGCTTGCTAAACCATAAAAACCAGAAACAAACATATCATTCAATATGCCAGATATTCAAAGAAACAGATCTAACAAAGTTTAGCATCGTACAGATCATTCACTGCATTTTTGGTCGGAAGCATATTTTGTTTACCAACACACTTGCTGCCTATTATTGTTAGTTTTTCTTGCATTTGTATTTCACAAGGTAGTGTAGCGACACAGTTAACGCGTGGCAGGATATTCAACAATCACTCTATTGCTAATTGTCTACAAAATGCATCAAGTGAAAAAATATTGAAAATTGGTTAATATTTGGCGAAGATATAGGCAATCACAAAGTCGGACGTTTTTTGGGACAGTGTAGAGTGGTCCAGAGGAAAACAATCCACCAAAATATTACACAAACAAGATATGGTGGGATGACATTTCATGTAAACATTAGCCAATGTAAATGTAGAAAAAAATTAGTCAATATTTCACAACATTGTGAAGATCAGTAGATTATTTTCTTTAGACGACCCAGTAGCTATTAAGTAAACACCCAAGATAAAATGCCACTTTGAGAATAATATTTTACCAGTTTCTACGTTCTTTCATAACCAAACTGCAATTTGCAATACTGAACAACTGTTATCTATACAATAATCTCATAAAAAAATCAAATCAACTGTAATGCATACATTATTAGTTTAGATATCACTAATATTTTATACACATAAAAAGAAAACGTGCTGTGTTCTCTCGCATAAGGCAGATAAAATCATTGTGCACTGGATAAAAACGCCTATTTACAGTTTACATATATTTACAGACATATAGTTACTATAAGTCATAGGCATACACAAGGAAAATGTACACCAATCACAGTAAAATCAACAACAAAAAATTACCGTAAAATCAGTACTTACATATAGCATTAAAACTTAATCAAAACTCTGATAAACAAAGCATGCTTCAGTGCGCTGAAAGAACAGCCTTATTTACGGATTTCACTCACATCACAAAAAATATGTTTTATTTAGTTTCCTACGGCCTACCGTTGCCTAGAAATATAAGCCTATTATCAACAGTGACCAGCAATAGTTTTATATCCCCTCGTAGGTATTTTCAGTAAAACTCAAAATATCCACTGAAATAAACATAAAACAAGTTCAAAGATATCTCACATGACGTTTGCCTGGGAAAGAAAATCAGCCGCTCTACAGCAGATTAAGCCGAAATAACGACCAAAGTGCACTGCGACCAAACTCCCTCGAACAGGGAAATATAACTCCAATTATGCCATAAAAACTCAATAATTCTTTTATCACACACAATGAAACCCTGAATTATGCACAGCAAAAGTAACTGCCACGCAGCAATGTATACAATATGCTATGCATAACAACATATTAACTTTGTGTGCATCATAAGATTAAGGCAAAAATGAATAAAAATTGTACCAAACATATAAGGTTTCGGTTTAACTTGCCAACTATGTTACGAAACCATAAATTAGCGAAAAGAAGATGGACAGTAGATACATACAAGGTGTCCAATCCACTGCAGTAGCACGCCAATCAGCTGCCATTTCAGAGATTGCAGAAGTGCTTCTGGATGGCTCGAACAAGAAATTCTATAAGGTGCATAAAATCAGCAAAGGTTTTGCTGGATTTCTGCCTGCAGTACCAAAATGTTCCCTCACGAATGGGCGTTAGTGTACCATGGCATTGACTGTGTATACACGATACAGCAGTGGGGCCTATATTGGCACTTGTATATTGTGACTCGCACCGTCACACTTGATGCAAAACTAAAAAAGGCAAGAATGAGCAATGCTGATGCCCCATCCTTAAAAAAACTCTGGATGCTAAAAATAAAAAAATTAAAACAAAAGTTTAGAGTTTAGAGTTGTACGAGGGCCCATTTGTCCAGTAAAAGAGACTGGCTGTGGCTATTTAGGGATGCCAGTTATATGCGAATATACCAGCCACATATGCGATCACATATATTACCAAAACCTGCATATTGCATATTTTTTGGCACATAATGGCATTTTCAAAAATGCGGAAATTATGCTGCATATGCAAAATTTGCATATATTGGCATATATGGTACATATTTCCGCATATGCCATCACATTTTTCAGCATTTTCCTTGTCCAACGTTCAGTTAAGATCGGTAAGTATTTTTTGGAGCAGACAGATCGGTATTTACAGTGAGACGTTGAAAAAATTAAAGTCAAAATGTCGAAACTGTGCAGAATACACCTATTAATGTTGATTTTGATCATGATCATTATTCTCTGTCACTGAAAATTGCATACGCTGGAAATATGGGGTTAAATAAGTATATATGCTGCATATTTCGCCAAATTCTGCACATTTTCCTGCATGTTTTGCCTCAAAAAACCACACATATTTTTAGAAAATTCCCCGCTGCGAACCAGCATCCCTAGCTATCAATAGTTCATGCCAATCGGCTACCATTACAGAGATTGTCAAATGCTTGTGGTCTTGTCCGACTTGTCTAAGCAGCATTACAGCAAGTACCGGACCAATTACCCTTAACTTAACAACAGCCAGTGAATAAAAAATCATTTGACAAATTCACCTTATAGTCTGAATAGTCAATAATAATGAATACACCAGTCAAACATTAACAGTGGACAGCCAAATATTCAAAAGCATGCTCAGATGACAATATAAGAGCTCAGTTGTTTTGGGAATAAATCACTAGTATTTACAGCAGAATAATTATCGTCGTCTGTGTTATAAAGCTAAAAAAAACAAAATCCACAACAAGTCCAATCACAAACAAGCGCCACACCTTAGAATATTCACCGCAATATTCAGCAATTTGCATTTTTTTTTGATTTCACCAACAACAAAATGCTTAAAACGCTGCATAAACGGCATACACTTCAAAATTATTTTCTACACACATCTGCAAAACTTACGACATAAGCCTCTAGTCACTAATGGAAACATAGCTAGCTTCTGTGATAAGCTTCACAATGCCTCAACTGTCACATGTTATTCAGCTGTTGAAACATGAGCAGCAAAAGATCAGGGGCGGTATACATAACAACGTCATAGATTAGTTTGGATGTAAGACCTACGTCGCGACTAGCTACTTCTAAACTAGAAAGTTTCGCTCGACGACATGCAAAACGCTGTCGTAGCGAGCGACTAACTACTACCGACATAGTTGACGTTGGGTAGTTTGACTCTGGAATTTCCTGGCTAAACGCACTCTGCCTCGGCTGGCCTGCAGCTAAAAATAGATATGGCTTGACTTGTTGTCTGCTGCAGTCTCGGGTGTGCTCAAGCCTAGTTACAGCTCCACGATTTAAGTAAGAATGCGCGATGCGAATAAATGAAATTTATCGAATGCTAAAGGTTTTATTTAGCAACTTTTAATACAGCAATTAGTTTCAATAGTGTAATTGATTTACCAGAAGTCCTTTACGACGCATGATATGATTGCAGCTTCTCCTTAGCGACGTTAGTTTACATTGACAACGACCGACTAAATATTTATGTCAGGTTGCTAGAGCGACTAGCGTTAGTTCGGACACAGGCGTCCGACTAGTGCTACGTTGTTGTTATGCATACCGACTTAGCACTACGCCCGACATAAATCGATTTTAGTCTGGAAGTAAAGTTACGACGTTGTTATGCATACCGCCTGAGAACAACAGTCATAATAACTCATAGTCGCTACAGCTGCACAATGCATATCTGGATACCATTCAACAAAGCCCTAATTTATGCAACTCTTCCTAGGAATTGCGCTAAAATCTGCCAGTCATCAAATTACGTGCAACGTTTTCCTGGCTTCTGAAAAATGATCAGATTTAGCAAAGATAACAAACTAAAGGTAACCTAAAACTGACAATAATACTTTGATTAGTAATAATGTGCTCACCAGTAATAAATCCTTGAACTCTGTACATAGGCGTTATTCATTATGTAAAAGCAACAGCAATGCATATAGCTCAACGACTTCAGTCCATTATGGAAACTCTGAACACAAAATCTGACAAAACTGCGCTGCGCAATTCAGCTAAAATTGCCGCGTAAAAATGGGGGGGAGAAGAGCTCCGCAAATCACCGACCCTACGAGTAGCAACGAAGCACTGAGAGAGAAACCCAGAAAGAAATTAAGGCCGATCATCAGCATATTAGCAGAGATCTGTCGTCATCATCATCATGGCCTAGATGATCATCTGCACCCGTTTCAGAGTCCGCTCGATCACAGACTGGTGCGGACGACGCTAGGGAATTGTCTGTCGTGCGAACAACCCCTAAATCGGACCTTGGTGTAATCATAGACGTTGAAGAATCATCATCACAGGTTACTACGACGTCTGCGGTGTTGGCCGGGTACCAGCTGTCGTTGACGATGGTGTTTACGCTGGACTCGCTGCACGGTTTGGGACGGCCGCGGTGCCAACGAGCCAGACAACCGAGCGTGATTACAATGTTTTCACTGTCACCACCGCCGCCAGAGCCCGCGTCATCGAGCTCTTGTGAAGCAGTCTCGTTTATGTTGTCGACATTGAGCAGTTCGTCGTCGCTCGTGTTGGCGGTCGGAATCCGAACCAGCACCCCAGTGTCGGCACCACCACCTGGATAATTGTCACCAGAGATGCAAAAAAAGTTCCAAAAAATGTAAAAAAAAACGTTGACAAAACACATTAGCCGTACTTTGTTCAACTCGTTGCTTAAAACGTGATGTTGAAGGTGCCACATAGCATTATAGCTACAACTAGAGACAGAGAAAAGGACAGAACCTTATTTAACACTTCGATGCTGTTAGATTTAATGTAGCGAATTGCATACGAATAGGTTACCATCGGAATGATTCCTAAACCATTAAAACACTTTAGTAATTGTGTTATAGAACACTAAGGTTGTTGCTAAGGGCTTTTTGCTACCATAGCAACAGAAGGTGACTGAAGAACAGAAAATGTGTATTTCATCATTTTTCGAAATAATATCACCAAATGTAACTGAATGTGCAAAAAAATCATCTTTAGCAAGCAAATCCGACGGGAGCAATTTTCTTAGACATGTCCACCCGCACAATTGCAGAGTGGGTGTCCAGAACGTCTCAATAGGAGCGCCCCCTATCGGCATAAACATAAACTGAAAATGCCAGATTGAAGGCAATGAAAAAGTACCAAAAGTCACAAAGTCTCACTAGACTAAGTAAGTAAACTACTACCACTAATATAACTTATTAATTTGTTTCCGTGGCTCTGAAAGCACTGTTGAGCAACGTTCTCGGTAAAATTTTCAACGAATGTTTCTAAAAAAATTAATGAATGAAAAATGTCGAGAAAATAAAAAAATAACTACGTAGAAAATGTGAAAAAAATAAGAAAGCGTAGAAAACTTTATTACATCTATGACCTGTATCATGGTTGCAATCTGTGGTATCGGCCGTGCCAGCTGGATCCGAACGACCGGCAGCAACGATCTCTCGCTGATAATCTTCATATGGTCGCGAGGTCGCCATGGCCTCAGGGTACGGAGGCGGGGCAGAGTGTCGGGCATAGATCTGCTCCTCGATGGCTGTGATGGGAGAGACGTGACGCGAGGACCGGCGACCGGCGGGCGGACAGACCAACCTATAAGTCACGCCGAGGGCTATGACTAGCAGTAGTCCGCATGATAGGGAGCCCACGACCGCTGCCAGGATGACCTTGTTCGACACTGTGCAACACATCAGTAAGTTTCATAAATATTAAGTAAGTAATTTATATTGCACGATATCGGCAGAGACCAGTATAACGGTGACACCACCCAGCAAAGACGTCAAAGTTTGCATTTATGCCGTATCTCAGAGAGGGACAAAAAATCCTTAAAAAGGTAAAGGTGCCATACCCCACAAGGGGCATAGGCTGGTGCAAACCTCTTCCACGTTAGCCATTGAGCCTGTAGGTGGAAAGACCACTGAGTCTGTGACGCATGGCCAGTGCAATGCCAGACCTACCGTTACCTTCCCAGCCAGAGAACGTCACCGCCATTTGACTGGTACCAAATTATACTGCTTGGTGAACAGAGGCACACGAGTGAGAACAACTTGCCCAAGGTTGATCCGGGGACCTTCAGTCACCAGTCCAGCCCACTACCATTACACCGATAAACCACAGAAGAATCCTTGAAATGTCCAAAACCCACAAAGACTTTGTACTGCCAGTGAAATACAATCATTCCCTCTAACAAGTTTCACCAAAAACTGCTTGCAACTTTTTAGCAGTCTAGCTGAAAAACCGACAAACCACAGCTATCGAGATACTAACAAGCCCGATAGCTGAGTACATCGCACACCTGGACAAGCGATCTTGTCACTCATTTATGTAAATGTCACATACCTGGACAAGCAATCTCGTCACTGCCGTCTCTGCAGTCATGTCTTGTATCACACCAACTGCTGCCACGGATGCACTGTCCACTATCACACAGGAACGTGCCATTGTGACTCCCACATAAGGCCGTAGCTGTGTACAACAGCAACAATGAATACTACTATTACAATGACAACAACATTAATTACTACTACTACTACTGCACCTACTACAACAAATACTGCTATACTGCTGCCACGAATGCACTGTCTACAGTCATGCAGAAATTTTCGTTGTGACTGCCACATAGAGCCGCAGCTGTGTACAACAACAGCAACTGGTACAACTATTTGTACTACTACTACTACAACAACTACAACTGCACCATCCTTGCCTTGTTTTCAAGAAACATTCAGGATAGTTCTGCTTCTGTCTAACAAGTCACATAATGCATATGTCCCCTCATCTTGTAACTCGCCCTTGAAGCTGTGCTAAAGGCAGGCTGATGTTAATTATGTGTACATCGTTTGCACAGATTAGTCGATTAGTAGGTAGGGAGATAATGTAGTTCACTAGCAGAAACTACAAGAAATAAAACAGATCTACACCAATTCAAAAACTACCATTTTCAAACAAAACTGAAGCCGTGTGTATTTCAAAACCGAAAAGCGTTGTTATTTTAACAACCAAACTGAAACCGGAACAAAGTTCACAAAACCGTTCTGCACACACACACACACACACACACACCCTAGTGATAACAAAAAACCAGCGTAGAACAGAAGTGGCTGGGACTATTAACTTACAGCAGTGGAGTTCGTCAGTGTAGTGTGGACAGTGGTTGATGCCATCACAGCGCTGTTGTAGCGTGTAGCAGTGCCGACTGTTTCTGCCGCAGGTGAACTTTGAGTAACCGCAGTGGGCTGACAGTCACAACAACAACGTATTCAATGGCGTTAGCAAGTACATCACAGCAAGCACTGTACTCAGTGGTCAGAGTATAAATTCACAGAAGTGGGGGAATGCCAGTTTGGCTTTAGGCCCCCGTTGGGGGTTGTTGGCACCTTGCTGCACCTTTTGGGGGAATGCTTTGGACTAAAAACTAGCTCATTCCCCCATACATTCGACTGTACCGGGGGCCACCAGGATATAAGAAAGAACCAAGTCGACCAAGAGCGAACTGGAGGAGCACAGTCAACAAAGACCTCGACAAAAGATGGGGTTGACCTGAAAAGAAGCAGAGGTGGCAGCTCTTGACAGACACAGATGACGTCGGAGTGTGGACCAATGTGTCTAGTTGGATGCGGGATGAACCAAGGTCAAGGTCAAGACATTAGCTTAACAGCAGGACACGTGGCTAACTGGCTATAACTAATTATCAAAACTACTAAATCACTTACCTAATACACACACTCAATAACTTCACTGGCCTGTGAAATCAATAAGGGATGACTAAATGTAGTTGCAACTAGTTCAACGTTATGTATTGCAACACATTCCTGAATGACAAGTCCTAAGTTTGATAAAAATACTCCGTCTAGCTAGGGAGATATGTACTTAATGTGGCCAGCATCTAGCCAGGATCATTCTAAAAATTTGCAATCGATAAAAAGCCTGAAACCCATAAGTTTGACTTTTTAAAAAATCTTGGCTTTAACCCCCAAAACCTAAACGCTATAAAACTCACTGGGTTGAGCTTTTTTTCAAAATAACCCGAGTTTTTAAGCCTTGCCAAAAAGTCCGTAATAAAGTTTATGTTTTTTGTGATCAGTTTTCACATTTCTGTTGATTGGGAGTAATTAACTCAATTTTACCTGCATTTTACACGATTGCATTATATTGTTAATGACACTACATAATCTGCATTCTATACATCAAACCACATAGCTTCCTTTCGGCCAATCTTATTTCAGGTACTATCGCAACGACCCCGAAGCAAGCAAAAAACCACAACAAGACTCATAATATTACAGAGAGAGATAAAAACAGCAGAAAACTTACGACAGTATAGTTCGTCTGTGCCCCTGAGTGGACAGTCCCAGAATCCATCACAATGATACGGCACCGGGTAACAGTCGTGCTCCAGTGAACACGGAGCCTGGTCAGCAAGACACTTACCTGCAGACAATTGATCATGTTTTAGCATGTTTTAGTAAAATCATGTTTTAGCAACGAGAGCAATTTAATCAGATCAAATCAGGTCTATTTCTAACACAACACAGCACAGACTTAGCCAAGGTACAAGTATAGTGAAACAAATAACAATAAAATGTGTAATGGATAAAAAACTAATCATAACTAGAAATTTGGAGCAAAGCCCAACGTGAGTCCACCTGGCGCCCTAAGTCTGACTGGGGAAAAAATTTAGGGGGAGGGGGCAAAATTCGCCACGTAGCAAAGTCGGGCGCCCAAACTCAAATGCATTAACAAACGCAGAACCCGCATTGTCAACTTACGGTAGGTCAACATCTACGCCTATAACTTTTTTATTAGTGGACCAAAGTTTACAAATTTTTTGCTAAACCCACCAGGGATGGGCCTCGATCAAGTCTGTTCCAATTTTTGATATCTCAATTCCTTTCTGAGACATTCTCGGTCAAACTCAAAAGTTGTGCAAGATCGCGCCAATTTTTGAAGTTTTTGCCTTCCCAAATTTTCAGGGTGCAGGCTCCCCCAAAATTTGTACATTAGTGATCATGCCCACCATATGGCACGTCATATGGCAAAGTTTTGTGGTCTTATTCCCTCTACTCTTAAAGTTATAGGCACAGATAACGCTACATTTTAAGCCAATTTTGGACCCCCCTCCCTTCAAAAAAAATTGTAAGAGGACCGCCATCCCGGTGGGGGGTGTGCTAATAAGATTGAATCATTCTCTAGTGCGTGTAAAAAGTTAGGGGCTCGGCACCCTCTACGGGCCGAAATATGGTCTCCCGAAAAAGTCGATTTCGGTGGGTATGATTTCACATCGAGATCTCCGTAATTATTGGACCAATGTTCACCAGACTTTTTCCTCAAACGCGAGAGAATGTGCTAAATTGCATATTCATCCGATTTTGAATATCTTCATCCGTTCCGAAGATATTCACCATCAAACTTTAAAGTCGTCCGAAATCGGGCAAAATTTTGCATGCTTTTGGTCCCTAAAATTTTTTTGGGAGAGCTACCCAAAATTTTGGACTTGGATTATTTAATTGAATGCAGTTCCCATCATTGCGCAAAATTTTGTGATGATTGGCCGACAGAGCTCAGAGATCTCGCAACAAAGAAAAATAATAAAAACGCCAGTGAAACATAAGTCCGCTCCGAAAGCTATCGCTTCCAGGTGAACTAATAAATACACTCTAGTAGTGATAATATGTAAGTGGCGAATCATGACAATTGTAAAAAAACAAAAGTTTCAAAGTTGTAGTCAGCTAAGTTTGGAGTTTTAAATCCGACAAGTACTGAGGATTCTAAGATGCAAACCGGGTGAGATATAAGCCTATAAACTGTATTTGAGAGAGAGAAAAGTAGAGTACACAGCTACTGCTATAAATGTAAGCTGGCCAACAGTAAAAACACTCCGCAGTATGATTAAATATGTGTGATTAAAAAACTCTAACAATAATATTCGAAACAAAACTCCATTACCACAAACAGCTGCTAAAACTCACCTTTCGGCTGAAATGTGAAGTTAAAGCCCAGACTGCCACCCACTGCACTAAACGACACAAATATTCTGCTTCCGGAAACTTCGACGACCCGACCTGGCCTGTGATTGGACGTGAACCGACCAATAAGACGATCGCTGGCCATCGTACCCTGGCGTATGTCAACAAACTCGCCGGGGAAGAGACGGAAAGAATGAAAACGTAGCTGGATCGGCTGGTGTTTGATGTAGAAAACCGAGGTGCAGCCATGACAGCCAGGAATCAGACACGGGGAGTGATTGCGTGATGCAAGCCAACCCGCCTCATTACTGAACCATCGCTGAAGGCACGGCCGTGTGGATATATCTGTCAACACCAGGTAAAGATAAATGGTAAACACGCCATCACACAAACGGCAAAGGCAAGGTGCTTTCTCCTTTGCTACAGACAGACCACTGAGTACATGACACATGGCCAGTGCAACGCCAGACCTACGGTTACCTTCCCAGCCTCGGGGCATCACTGCCCTTTGACCAGTACCAAATTATACTGCTTGGTGAACAGAGGCACATGTGTGTAAGCAACTTGCCCAGGGTTGTTACCTGGCAGTGCTCCGGGCCCGAGTCGATCTGGGGACCTTTCGATCACCAGCCTCACTCGTTGCCATCACACTACCAAGCCACACATAAAGGAGCTCCGCAAAAACCACACTATGTCTCGAAAAACGTGTACCAGTGATAGAGTTTTTTGAAAATCAGTCAATATTTGGCAAAAATATGAGCAATGACAAAGTGGGACGTTTTTTGAGACACAGTGTAGTAATTAATCACAAAAATAATCGCAAGCTATTTTCAATAATTAATGAAGTTCTAAAGTTCGATTTTCAATTGATAACATCACGAAGAAAAACATCGGAACTAAAAAGATGACAAAGTGAAATCATATCGTTCACTCACGACTACTTACACCATAAAAATGAAACGCAAAATGCACGTTAAACTCATGAATAATGCTCAATAAAAAATAATCAATAATAAAATTATGCAAAAAAAATTAATCATACAAATAACGCAAATAAAAAGATTAATCATTCAACAGTTGTACTGTTAAAAAATTTAAGTGTTACCAACCACAATTACGATGATTACAGTCGAAGGTCAAACCTCCACTGCCAATACACCACAAAACCCCACTGGCATTAAAACTCCAATAATAAGTAGGGCCCAGTTTTCCACAAAAAAATCATGCCAAATTCCACCCAATTTTGTGCGGGCCAGTTCGCAAAATTCAGCGGCTCACTGCGACAAAATTGTCCAAATTGCGCGGCTAACCATTGCCTTCCATTTGTGCATAAACTAAGCTTTATTATGTAGAAAAAATTTTAGTTTTTGGATGCTAGCATGGCGCTCAGTTATGCCAGCAACATACAAAGAAAATTATGGATCTTTTTTCCTTCTTAAAAGTGCAATTTGTCAATTAGTCACATTGCATTTATTTACAATTGTGCCGTGTTACGATGGTAATTATTAGTAAGGATGCAGTTTTAGGCAGTGCAGTTTGATTTTTCTCCGTGATATAGTTAGTCTAATTACGTTATCAAGAAAACGATCGTACTAATCATCAGTCATTTCGAAACTTCTGCAAAATTCCACGAAATTCCATGGCAATATCAAAATTCCACAGAAAAGGGCAAATTCTGCGGCTCAGCTCGAAATTCTGCGGCTCGCGGAAAACTGTGGGCTGTAATAATAAGAAGCAACTAACCACATTTATGTTCATCGGAACCATTGACACAGTGTGGCACACCATCACACTTGTGTCTGTTGTGAAAGCACCGGTAGATGCCAGTCTCATCCAAACAACCAAAGTTGTTGGCTTTACACTGATAGTTACTCGGCGGCACAAACGGCATAACAGCTGCACACACACACACAGTCAGCATTATGATGATAAACAAAATGGAAAAAAATTAAGATGATGTATACTCTTAATGAGAAATGCATCACACTATTATAAAGTGTCACCTGCCATATGGGAAGACAACAGTGTTAGCTGCCACCCAACACAGGTGGACATGCCCCACGTTAACACCAGCCAGACAGGCCGGTACTCAATTTACCTACCCCGGAGAGATGGAAGGCTGAGTTGACCTTAGTGTTGGTTATATACTGAGATGGTTTACCTGTTGGCAGACAGTCACCTATCCATGCGATAACTAGCTGACAGCGACCCGACCAAAAGTCCAAACACCCTACTGTTACACCACCAAGAAGAAGAAGAAGAAGGTTCGCATATACAGCTAGGTCCTTTGCAAGGGAGCTCATCGCCTTTTGGCGCTTTGAGCCAGCGAGGGTTCGACCCAATTAAGCTGGCATACAACCCAAGTCGGCCAGAGGGCCGGCTCTAATTAACAGCCAGCGCCGTTAACCGACTGTGCCGATAACCAGCAGTCCTGGCCACAGAGCCTACTGTTACGGAGGACTCACTGTTTCTTCCCCAGCGTTGGCCGTAACCACTGGCAGTACTCATTTTACCATCCCACGAAGGGTAGAAGGCTGAGTCAACCTAGTTGACTCGGCTTCGTACTGTAGACAGTCACCCATCCAAGTACTAACCGGACCCGGCGTAAAGTAACTTCGTTGATTTGACTCAACGAGTTACTGCCACCAAATAATAGTTTAATGGTGGCATGGTGGTGGCATGGCTTAGCGGTAACGCATTTGATTCGATCAATGAAGTTACTCTACACCGCGCCGGGTTAGTACTGCGATGGATGACTGCCTGCGAGCAGGTAAACCATCTCGGTATGTAACCAGCCGCTTAGGTCACTCAGCCTTCCATCCCTCTGGGGTAGGTAAAGTGAGTACCAGCTTATCTGGCTGGGGTTAAGGCAGGCCACAGAAGTGAAATGGTAGAAGTGACATGCGCGTGACCGAACGTGTCAATCGACAGCGTGTCTGGCAACATGCCTATTCTGTGTCATGCTTGTGACAATTTTCTCTCGAGTTGTCTCGATCACTGCCACAGAGTAGTTATAACCATTACCTGCCAAATTAACACGGCTGCATTAGCAATAATAAACGAGACAACTATAAACAAATGTGCCAAACAAGAAGTAGTAAATGCGCAGGCGATAATCGCTGACATACAGCTAAATATAGTTCTCACCGCTGAGTGGCCCATCTGGTGTATATTTATATATAGATTTATGTAAAAAAACTGTTCAGTTTATATACAGTGTAAGGGTGACATCGTGGTTGTA
>Ga0056128_1001791_pt1 | contig 24760 bp, 17 predicted proteins | sample WorMetLIZISLAND2_FD_71113 | JGI IMG/M metagenome (GOLD analysis project Ga0056128, IMG submission 71113) | Marine gutless worms symbiont microbial communities from Max Planck institute for Marine Microbiology, Germany - Olavius geniculatus... ... | reverse complement strand
ATCTCAGTAGCGGTGCGAGATAGGGCCTAGGTTACTATTAATCACTAATAGGAAGTCGTACACTAACTCTCGATTGGCGCCGAATTCAATGACCCTGAATGACCTTGAACGCCAAAATAGGGAGCTTTGTGGATTTTTTGGTGATTTCGGGCTGCGTCACAAGTCTATATCATTCACAAGGTGGCGCCACGGAACTATCGTTATGCGATCCACATAGAGAATTTAGTATTTGTATAGTAACTTAGCGTGAACACCCCGATTTTTAGCTAAACTAATGAACAAGAACTGCTACAGGCTTTCGCGCGTCTCGTGAGCATTAGCTCAAATTTCTTGGTTTTTTGTCAGTTATTAGTGACGAAATGTCGTGTATCCTAATATGCACAAGCTGATTGTCGTTCACCGGTTGTCGTTAGCCAGATGTCGTCAGTAAAATGTTGGTAGCCACTACTTGTCGCCCGCTTGATGTCGTTGTCACAATGTTCTCCGGCCGTCTGTCGCGGAACCCGATTGGGAGTGGAACTCACGACCTCTCTATCTTAAGTATGACGTCATACCATTACACCAGAAAAAGAAATAAAAGATTCGCACAGACAGGCTAGGTCCTTTGCGAGGAAGCTTATTTCATTTTAGCGCTTTGAGCCGGCGAGTGTTAGACCCAATTAAGTTAGCATACAACCCAAGTCGGCCGGATAGCCAGCTCTATCAGCCGGCTACTTTAACCGACTAGGCAAGTAAGCTACACCCTGCAGCAGTCCTGGCACTTTACTAATTAAATGACTAGTTAATTTTTAGCCCGACGGCAATAACAGTACGATATATAGCTCGCAGGGGCTTACACATGATGGTTGTCGTCAAAGGACGATATAGACCAGGTCCATAGGCATCGACTAGATTCACAGGGGCAATGGGGAAGACGCCCAATTAGCCTAATTAACATTACTCCCGGCACGACCGGTGCAAAATTATTTTGCCCGGGTAAGCCAACTATTTTTCCAGGTTTTAAATAATATGGAATTAACTGCTCATGGTTACGAAAAAATAACCAAATTAAAATTGGTGCCACCAGAAGCGTTATCGTCCCGCTCCGGACGCTGCTGGCAGAGCTTACGACGCTCCCCCAGACTTTTCTCGGGGTTGAAGGAAAGACAACTTTTGAAAAATTATTTGCCTTTCTCTAAACGCTTTTTGACGCCTTACAGCTATGCTGTAAGCGTCTCTGGCACGGTTGTCGCCTGTATGTCGTCTGTCTGTCCGTCACAGATGTATTGTGGCTAAACGGTGCGAGACATGGTTTAAGTTGCTATTGATCACTAATAAGAAGTTTCATATTGGCTTTAAAATTACACACAAAAAATATTGACCTTAAATGACCTTGAGTACGCGCTATTGTGGCTAAACGCTAATCACTAATAGAAAATCGCATTCCCTTTCAAATGAGATGAAAATCATCGACCTTGGATAACCTTGAAGGCCAGTACTGCAACAGTGTCTGTTAATTCACCCGTTCCTGAATTAACCGGTAGGGTTAGGTTTTGGGATAGGGTTAAGGTTAGGGATATGGTTTGGTTAGGGTATAGGTAAGGGTTAGGGTTAAGGTTATGGTCTACGTTATAGGTTATGGTTAGCGTTAACAAAAATAATTTGGATGCAGGTGAATTGCCAGACAAGTACTGTATAAGCTGTAGCGCGTCTTCCCTGGCGACAGCTGAGTTTTCTTGTCTTCAGCGTCACCGTTTTTGGCACTTCGACTGTACGTACGCTCTCCCGTTATATCGCTATAGAAGTCGACACGTGTCTCTGCTTAGGTCAATGGCCGTTTTCAAACTGTACTACGAATGACGCTTAATAATAGAAATGTTGCATTCGAATGTGTCTGTGCGTAATGTGTGCCGGCGAGTTGTCGATTTGATATAGCTAATTAAGCCTACATAACAAGTTTAACTCAAGTTTCTGACTTAAAATGAGTTGATAAAAAACGAGACGACACATAAGAAAAAGCGATCAGTAACCGTAAGCAGTAATTTTCATAAATGACCGATTTTGTGATGGAACAAAAGTGACAAAAGAGACAGAAATGAGGAACAACCATCGGAAAAATTACTTTCGGTTTCTATTTCATACATAGAGTAAAATCTAATGCCAGTTTATTTCGTTGACAACAGCATCTATGGTACTTAATTTTTTTCAATCCACTGTAAAGGCGAAGTTTAAAATTATTAATTAACATAAAACCTTGCATTAGATTCAATTCACTTACTTACAGAACGATTACTATGATTATATAAAAATTTTTAATCGGTAATTTGTAGATTGTTTACATAATTTGCTGCAGTACTGCAGAGTATTACGTGAAGTAAACACAGTGCGAATAAGTCCAAAGTTGTATTTTTTTGGTTTTTAAATTTTTGCACAAAGTTTGGAGATGCAGATATGATCGACGGAGCTGAAGAACTTACAGCAGACGAGAAAAGACAAGCTTTGCAGTTTGACAGGTAGTTGTGATCGGTTTATTTCGTACCGTACTGATGTCGTTCATGACCACTTATTATGCTGTTTGCAGAGATGTGCGGATCCTAAATTGACTGCGTCCCAGGGCCAGTCTTAACGAACGTGGCATGTGCAAAAAAACTGGAAATGCAAGTGGGTGGAAGTCTGTGGTATTATTTTTACTAGAGAGAAAAATGTTGTGGTAAAGGAGTTCATTTTTGTTGGGAAGCATCTGTGTCGGCAAAAACCTAAAAAATTGTGACCATGTCCACAGTATGTTTTCGGACGTGCATTCGCTGTTTGGCTTCTGCCATGAGTAGGGCAATGCAGTATACTAGCTTTTGCAAGAATAGGAGATGAACTGTTTCATTCACGCATGATTTCCACTGGTGCATATGGTCGTCAACTTTTTTTTGGCTAAAAATATCAAATTTTCAGCAAAACCGTCTATGATATGATCAGTTGTTACTGCCAAACTGATGCCAAAAGTTGAGTGTTATACCCAACCAGAAAATTTAATGCCAGGTTCGAAGAACAGTGCCAAATATTGCCAAATTTTTTTACAGCCATGTTTCTTTAAAATGCCAAACTGATTTATTTTGCAACACACCTATGAAATAAACCATGTAGGGAGACTAAAAGTACAGCAGTTTGCTCTTACATCATGATATGGTACGGAATTCGGTCAGATGTTTTAATTAAAGTAGTTGACACCATTAACACGATGCGTGAAATGTTTGTTATGGTGTTGTTGTCATCTGTATTGCATGGCTGTGAATATCTGTAGCCTGCAGTTTGGATTTATGAAGTTGGATTCACCAGATGGAGTCAGTAAAAAGGCTCTTATGCTTCGGGTATGTTAGATGCATTCGTACAGTTTTTTTTTTACTTTGGCATGAATACTTTGGCATCGTATCCTGAGTGCTTATTCATAGTTCATTAACATCTCCATGCAGTGACATAGTTCTGTTTTGTTTACATACTTGTTGCATAGGTTTTTAGCATGTTGTAGTGTATGGCTTCTAATTAACAGGTTAAATTTATAGCACTTGGTGCATAGTTCGATGCTTAAAAATTTAGGGCATTTCTGAAAAATACTGCATGGCAACTGTTGCTATTAGATGGTTGTACCATAAGTTGGCCAGTAGTTGCTGTTACCATGTATACACTATGTTTCATAAAAAGGGACCCCTTTTTCTTTCTTTCATAATTCACTTAAATGATAATCAATTTAAATGAAATTTTTACCAGTTGTAGCGGAAAAAATACTAATTCAAAATATTTTAACACAATATGGCAGTTGATTAAATATTCTTTGCTATGCATGATGTAACACTGACCTCATGATATGTCAAGGGTACAAGCCTGCTAGTCTCAACTGGTGCTGTAAGTTGTTACTCTGTTTCGATGGTGAAAAATCTGGTTCGTTGATGAAAAATTGGTGAAGTTTTACAGTTGCAGCCACAAAAAAACGTGCAAAGCAATCGTATTTACGTGTCTGTGGAGATATCTGGACTTTCAGATGTTTGAGCAAGACAGTGCACCAGCACACTGAGCTTGCAAAATGGTTGCATTTTTGGATCGGGGCATGTCGCTTGATTTCATGTCCACATGTTGCTCAGTGCTGACACGATAAACATTTTTCATTAGCGAACCAGATTAAGTTCACCATCAAAGGAGGGTAACAACTGACAGCGCTATTTGAGACAAGCAAGCTTGTACTCACGACACGTTATGACTAGGGTTGTTAAACGAAGTTCGGATGAACTTCAAATTTCAAGTTTGAATTCGTATTCGTTTTTCAGCCCTTCGATATTCGAATCTAAGCATGACTAATTAGACGCAGACGGTTTTGCCTCGAAAGTGGAGCACTGTTACTTCAGCGGTGCACTGTGTGACGATTTTTTTGTTCTCTGCCGGCTGTCAATTCAAGCAACGCCCGCCGCGTGTTTGCTTACCCCTTCCCTCCCCTTCCTTCCCTGCATACCGCCGCGGTGTTCAATTATTCTCCGTCTTGCACTGCGCCCCTGGCGCATGTTGTATACTAATGCAAGCTATCAAAATGACAAATCTTGGTGGCCCAGACACAGACCAGACATCAATACATCAGCAGACATCGACGGCGATAGAGCGCGACATGGCTTGACGTCCTGGCTGATTGCACTGTTGATAGACTGCTTCCTGGCATGTGGCGTGCGTGCTGTGACCTTCATTTTGCCCCACAGTGCAGACATCAAATGCAAATTGCTTAAGCTTCTCCACAAATATATAAACAAAGTTCGAATTTAATCCAAATTTTAGCGGTCGAAATTCGAATTTGGAAAAAAACGAATTTAACATCCCTAATTATGACATCAGCGTCATGTCACGACTAGCAAAGAATATTTAATCAACTGCCATATTTAGTTTAAATGTTTTGAATTAGTGTTTTTTTTTCAGTTTTTACAGCTGGTAAAAATTCCATATAAATTGATCGTCATTTGAGTGAATAATGAAAGAAAGAAAAGGGGTCCCTTTTTTATGAAACACCGTGTAGTGATACCCCGCTGGAACAATTGGATGGCATCCTAGATGCTTGTTTGATGCCAAGTAATATCACTGGCCTATTGTTCTCTATGGAAGGGGAGCTTTAGAGGCCAGAATACCTGGTCAAAATTTGCATTGCAAGTTGCAGCCAAACTGTTACAGAAAGCAGAATCATTACTGTAGGCTTAGATTATAGACAATCTGTAGAAACTCAACAATGCCCTGTCAATGGTACCATCAGTTACGCTGACTTATGACATACCTTTCCATAGAAGAACGTGTTATCACGATACAGCTTAGATTACTGTGGTCTTTGACAGTGCTTGTTTTTCTGTATCTGAACTCGATTGTGTTGCATGCTGCATGTAGGCAATCGGCAGTCTGGAACGCAAGCTGAAGCAGCATGCAGCCAATGAGAAGGCAGTAGGACAGGATGAGAAACAAACACTGTCTCTTCCTGTCGATGCACAGATCTACTGCATTCTTGGCCATTTGAATCTTCTGCTTGAAAACTATCCTAAAGGTATTCCTGTTACCATGAGATAAATCTGAGTGTAGTTTAACTTTTTACGTGCGAAAGCAGCTACTGCTTTCAGCACGTCTTAGCCATCGCAATTCTGTCTGTCCATCTGTCCATTTGTCTGTCACACGGGTGGATCAGTCATAAGCGGTGCGAGCTAGAATCACCAAATCTTCACTGTCGGCTGCCTGGAAGACTCTAGTTTCAGGAACCATAAAGCTTTTCCATAAATTCGAAAGGGGTCACCCCGAACGAGGACACTAAATGAGAGGGGGTGGGCAAAATTTACGATTTTTGGCCAATAAGTAGCTGTATCTCTGTAACGGTGCGAGATAGGGCCTAGGTTACTGTTAATCACTAATAGGAAGTCGTACACTGGCTCTCGATTGGTGCCGAATTCAATGACCTTGAACGCCAAAATAGGGGGTTTTATGGATTATTTGGCGATTTCAAGTCTATATCATTCACAAGGTGGTGCCATAGAACTATCATTATATGATCCAGATAGAGAATTTGGTATTTGTATATTAACTTAGCGTGAACACCCCAATTTTCAGTCAAACTACTGAACCAGAACTGCCCTAGGCTTTCATGCGTCTCGTGAGCATTAGCTCAATTTTTTTGTTTATACATGATGGAGTTGGTTGCTGCACAATTAATTCTGCAATGAAAGATTATTGTTGCAAGTTTGTCTTGGTGCTAGTTTGTACATTTGTTATTTGTGTCTGGGTTTTTGTTGAACTGGCCTGTTTTTCAGCATTTAATGTGCTTAAGCTGGATGCCCCAAAACTGTATGCAGAGTGATATTTTATTTTCGGGCCATTTTCTGCTTTTGAAGCCAATGTTGAGGAAATCTGTTTAAGGATAAAGTATGTGCATTATGAAGAAAAATAAATACACGTCGATGTAAAGTATAAGATTTCAATACTGGTGCCGTTTTTGCGATGCATACTGCGAGTTGAGACTATGTGTTTTTGTGTGATTTCAGCTCTGTCTGCATATCAGAAGTTCTATGCTCTGCAGAAAGACAGTTGGAAGGTATGTAAATTTTTTTAATATGTAGAAATTATTTTTTGGTAGTTAGTTTTATGCTGACCATGTAATGAATTACTGTCAGCATCTCCACCTGCCATCTCATCACTTTTTTTTAATCACTTGGTAAAATTAATATTAATTTGCTCACAATTACAATTTTAGGTTTAGCTTGGTTTTTTTTGTATTTTGTGTGTTTGTGTTTCTGTAAAGGTTAAACTTACTGTTTTTTATTATGTGTTTGTGTGCATTCCGCCTGGAAAGGCCGTACCCGAAATGACCTATACTGTGTCGAGTGGGACGTTAACCCTACTCACTCACTCACTCATCCAGCTGAGGGCGAAAATGTCGAGTCATAGTGAATGTGCCGGTGATGTTACTGCCAGATAATGATTTAGCTCATTGCAACTTTGGCTGAACTGCTGTTTATTTGCTGTTATTTATTGCGTCTGCACCGCATATCTCACAGGTTTACCTTATAGCTGGACTGCTTATGCAAATCTCTTGCATCACATCATTTCTGTCATCAAGCAGTGTAATTATGTCCAAAAAGTAATGTTCATTTTACTGCCCTAGTGCCCCCACAGCTGAGTTGACAAGAAACTGAGAGAGGGTGTGTTTACATTTGCACTGCTCTACACTGTCTCACTATCATTGACTGTTTTGAATTTTTTTGACAGACACATCGTTTGTATGATGGCATCACATCTGTATTCTTGACATTGTAAGTTCTTGTCTGTCACATTTTATGTAGGCCAAGGCCTATATCGTATTATCTATGTTATCATTGGTTGAACTGTGTGATCAGGATTCAGCATTTCTCTATGGCTTGGGAATTACATACTTCCATTTTTCCGCTTATCAGTGGTATGTTTTTTCACGACTTTGTTTTGATAAGTGGCGTACCATAGTGTTATAGCTGTTACTATCTTATCTTGTGTGAATATTATGGAATGTGGCGATTTTCGTTGAATGCAAGACCTGGTAGAAATGTGTCGGTGGAGGGGTGGATTAGGGACTTGTTGCTTATTCTATGAGGATGCTCAGAATGTAGATCAGTGAAGTTTGCTTATCACTGAGTCAACAAGTTAACCCAGGTCATACCCCATGCCATCATCATGCTGTAGTTAATGGTTTTTGTGTGTTAGGGCAACACGAGCATTTCAGAATCTTCTCTACCTGTACCCAGACTTCAGTCGTTGTAACGAGGTTCACGTTCGGCTGGGTTTGATGTTCAAAGCTGCGTCAGAACATGAGTCCAGTCTAAAGGTAATAAACAGAAAACACTGGCCCACCCTAATTCACGATTACACCTACATGGCGTGATTCGTGTAATTGGCTGGTTCCATGTAATCGTAAATGTTTGTGAAATCACATGCAATACAGAGATCATGGTATTTTTCTGCACTATAGGTCATCTCTGGATGTTTAGTGCACAACAATGGTTATTCAGAACACTTGAATACTATCTTCAGCTGATTGACTTTTTCCTGAGCAGTTGGACAGATCGGCACTAAATCTGCTGTGCAATGTGCATGTATCTTGCTACTGATGTTTCACTCTGGGCATGTGTAACAAGGAAAATTACAACAATTTCAGGCCATTTTAAGCTTCCTTGGAATTTTTGCACTTAATTTTTGTTGTTTCTTAAGAATGCCCCCCATTGCTTTTTACGCGCAAAAGCAGCTACTGCTTTCAGCGCATCTTAGCCGTCGCAATTCTGTCTGTCCGTCCGTCTGTCACACGGGTGGATCAGGCAAAAACGGTCCAAGCTAGGATCACCAAATCTTCACCGTCGGCTGCCTGGAAGACTAGTTTCAGGAACCGTAAAGCTTTTTCATAAATTCAAAGGGGGTCACCCCGAACGAGGGTGCTAAATGAGAGGTGGGTGGGCAAAATTTGCGATTTTTGGCCAATAAGTCGCTGTATCTCAGTAACGGTGCGAGATAGGACCTAGGTTACTATTAATCACTAATAGGAAGTCGTACACTGGCCCTCGATTGGCGTTTAAGTCAATGACGTTGATTGACCTTGAACACCAAAATAGGGGGTTTTATGGATTTTTTGGCGATTTTGGGCTGCGAGACACATTGCAAGAGCGAATTGCACCGAAACCAATTGAGATAGACATGGTATGAAATTTTTAGCATTGAACGTAGATTTTGACGGTCCAAGTTTCAATTTTCTAGGTTTAAGGAAACCTGTGTATGAGGGCATCAAAGAGCGGTACCCCCGTAAAAGTCGCGACGAAATGGCTGGAGATAGACTGACAGTTTGCGAACAGGAACTGCTATAGGCTTTCGCGCATCCCATGAGCATTAGCTCAAATTTCTTGTTCTTCTTGAATTAGGCTGGGCCCTACTCATATTGTGTGACTGTTGTGATAGTTGCAGCATCTGACACATTTCAGTTCACTTGAGTTGGATAGTTTGTGTAGATCTGTGTTCTCTTACTTCTAATAGCTAAGCTACCACAGTCATCTGACTTGTTCTATAAATCCTATATTTTGGCAGTTTACATTTCACGCAACAAAAACACGAACTTTGATGTCACAAGATGCCGTTTCTGTAGTGCAAAAATGCTCTAAAATACGTTTTCAGCCGGGGCTCCACCCCGGACTTTTCTAGAAGAGCGGTGACCACTCCTCTAGACCCCATCAGACTTGTTGAAATGGGAAAGTTGGGGAAGTTTCTTCAGGTCCCGTGACGTTTTGGGGCCCTGCCATCGCTGAAAAAATAGAATATTTTGTCTCTCCGTTTCATTAATCAACAAAAACTTCACTGTCAGATATGGAAGCCATGCAGTTTGTGTGTTCATAATGTCAGATGCTGGTCATTGCACTGGTATTCAGGTTTAATACTAAAACACGCATGTGTCCTATAATTTCCTATATTTTTTGCATGTTTTATATTTTTTTGGCCAGTGTCCTATAGAAATTTGCCAATGCAGTGGGATGACTGCTACCATAGACATGCTAGTTGCTGCTGTAGGCTTTGCTAAACAGTTAGTTTTCAGGCGGTGATTGAAACTGTAAGCTGATGATGATGATGATTGGTTTTAAAACGGCTGTTGGTAGTGAATTTCTGGAAAAAATGCTTGATTAATCACCGGGCTCTGGTGTAATACTGTACAAGTAATTACCGGAGATGTTCGGATTCTGTGCAGTTGTACTTTGTGCTGTACTGGAGACTAACACTAGCTGTGAACTTGGCCTGTTTGCATGCTGATCAGCCTTGAATGGATATGTCACATTTATATTGTACTACATATAACCAGTAAACTGAGTGAAAATGTTCATAATTTGTGCATTATGAAATACAGACACTTGACATTTGCTTTGTGTTGCAGCACTTCTGGTTGGCTTTGAATGATACCAATGTGTGTTCATTGTCCAAATTTGAAAGTAAGTAAACAACTCTGATGTAAGGTTTACTTTTGGAGAACATATTTTTCATTTTGTCATGAAGTTTGATTTGTTTGTCGTAATTCTTGTTTTGGGTGAACTTTAGGCTTACTGTGATTAAGAATCTGTGTAATTTGTATGCATGTGTACTTTAAAGATATCTTTGTTTCTAGTTTGTTAGTACTTCCTTTATGTCATTACTATCAAGCGCATGTGTGTTTTGCTGCTGTGTCTAATGCCAAATGATGTGTTACTGTTATTTTAGTTCGGTTTCACATCGCACATGTTCTGGAGCTGCAGGTGAGTACTATTTGCTTGTACGGTAAATTCTGTTTGCACGACATCATAAAGATGGACCTGGCTTGTGAATTGTTCGAGGCTTATTGGTTTCTCATAAATACAAGTAGTGAGTCTGCTGTGTTAAATAATTGCACACATATCATTGCATCTACTTCTGTCAGTCTTTAAATGTCGTCGCTGCTTGAATGCAGTTGGTTGAGCAGCACTAGTAGGGGGGCATTCGGTATCTGAAAAATGTCCACTGCCCGTCCTTTTCGGAGCTCTTTTGCAGGATCTGGCGCAACTGGAAGTAAACATAGCTTGGCTACACAACAGTTGGAAGTTCTGCTAGTTGCAGCAGCAGTAGTGGCAATCACGTTGCTGCATAGCAAGCACACTGTAGGTAATATTTTTGCCATAGACAGAATAAGTCAGTGCTCGATATAACGTATGGTTTGCTGGACTATCCAGAGTGTTTGTATACGTAGATAGTTACATGCGTTGTTGTTAATTGTTGTTTAGTGCAAATGTAAGGCTGCACGTGAAGCGTACGAGCAGCTTATTGAATGCGCTGATATTCCACCGATGCTGAAGGCAAATGCCCTGCGACAGCTTGGTCAGGATTGTTTATTTTAATCCAGCTGTTGGCTGCACCACAAAATCAAAATGTTTTTATTCATTCGTTTTTTGCACCAGAGGTAGTGAATTCCTCGGGGGTGAAACATTAAACTAACAAACTCTATAAATTTTCGGACAGAAAGCTGCAAATTTTCATGTCTCAAGTGGTCACTGTGCTGACTCGGAAATTGGGAACGTGTCGGCCAGGCAAGCTGCATTGAAACGTTAAAGAAAGCACTGGAACAAGACAGTTGTTTCACCGGTGATCAGTCGTGTATTTGTTTTTTGTTTATTTATTTGTTTGTTATGCATGTCATTAGATTAAGAAACCATATGATCTTTGGTGACGGACTTACAGCAGCTGTAGAGACAGATGCTTTGCTGCTGCAGGTCCGAGGCTGTGGAACAACCTTCCAGGTCATGAGATAAACTGACATTAACTTTGAACAGTTCAAGCGGCTGCTGAAGACACTTTTGTTCCGATGTTGAGAGCACGGCACATTGTGGCTAACAGTTAAATTGCACCCCCTAAGTCATCTTATCTTACTTACTTACGAATGTATTAAAGTATTGTAGTTGATATTGTTGCTGATCGTGGTATATAGCAGAGCTCGTCATATACTGGGCCTGTGTAGTGCATATGTGTGTGCACTGCGCTGTTGGTCAGGCTGGATGTATCACACTGTTGAGTCACTAGGAGATTCACAGACCAGAGAGTCGGCAGCGATTAACTATCTCCGTCGGTCGATCGAGGTGGAGCCAACTAGTGGACAGAGCTGGTACTTCCTTGGCAGGTTTGAATCGTTGTGCAAAAAATGAGTTTCATTTTATTGCTGTTAGCTAGTTATGATTATTAACTTTTACTGCAAGCTTTACGTCATAACTAGTGTGTGAATGCTGTTATGGAGACAAAAGTCTAAAATTTGTATGATAGAGTTAATTTGATTATATTAAAATTATGGTAATTTAAGAACTGTTCACAAAACATTCATGTTTGGTTCACAGCGTAGTAGCATTTTTCTTCAGTCACACAGCCATACGTGCTATCCTGGTAGCAAATATTTCAGCATCTTTCTATGCTGTGTTTAATTTTGCCATCATCACTGTCATCGAGTGTTGTTACTAGTTTCTTTTTGTTAATGTGAAGTATTTTTATATTGACTTTTGTATTGACTTATATTGATAACCTGAGCAATGTTCAGCTAAATGTTAACAGTGGTATGTGTCATTTGTAGGTGTCTGTCAAGTATTGGCAAAGTCCATGATGCATTTGTGTCATATCGGCATTCGATTGACAAGAGTGAAGCAAGTGCTGACACTTGGTGTTCTATTGGGTAATTGTGCTAATCTGTTATCTGGTATTAAACTTGCAGCGATGACATTGGTGAGGTCAAGTTTTGTCATAGACTGAAGCTTTGAAATTCCAAGCCAAGTATTTTGTTTAAGACTTGTTTTAAGACTTAAGTTTTGTTTAAGTATTTTGTTTAGTGACTTTGTTTAAGACTTTAGTCTTAGATTAAAGTTAAAGCTTGACCTGACTCAGTGAATCACTTCTGATCAGAATTAATATACTGTTTGTTTCATACTTTGTATGAAGATGATTACTGATAATAATTTGCATGTAGTTGCGGTACTATACATTTTTTATCATTTCGGTATATGAGTTTTGCTTTCAGCTTTCAAATTTGGACAGTGAAGACACATTGGAGAGTCTTTAATCATTTTGGTTTATGAGTTTTGCTGTATTCATAATGTGGACCATTTGTGGGATTTTTAGGCTTTGGAAAATCCGTAATGTGTACTGTACATGCAATTAGCTCTGCACCATCACTGTCAGTCTTCAGTCGACATTTTAAGACTTTTGTGTTTTGTTTTTCATATCCAGACCTGCTTTGTGCTTATCGGTCACTTTGATGCTCTACTGACATAGTCGTAGAACTACATGTAATGTCTGCTATTTTGACCATGCTAAACCTCTTTTATTTTTGTGAAGAAGATAATAATGTTGATGATTTAAATCTTTATAACTGTTGTTGAGGCAGGATTGTGTGCATTGGCGTTGTGATAGGGGGAACAGGCCCTAAATTTTGTGCTATTTGAAATCGTCTTCTTGTGAGAAAATTTCTGTCAAAAATGCTGAATTTGGTGCTGAAACCCTACATTTTGGTTAGGGGAAATTTAGGGGCAGAATTGGAATTTTGAACATCTTGTTGGAAATTTGCAGTGTTTAGCAAAAAGTGCAACTTTTTGCTCACCTACTTTTTTTAAACCCACGACACCACTAATTGCGTGTATGTGTAGCATGCCGGTCTATGTACAGGGTGGGCCAAAAAACGTGGCACTTTACTTTTGTCCATATCTTCGCCAATTATTGATTGATTTTCAAAATTTTCCACTGTCACACTCTGCAGACAATTTGCAACACCGTGATAAATACATATCCCACCACACTGTAAATGCATCTCTACACTACCTTGTGAAATATCAATAAAATATGCACACATAACGATAATAAGAAACAAACATTTTGGTAAAATTGGAAAAAACACTTCAGACCAACATTGCAGTGAATGGTCTGTATGACACTAAGGTGTGTGGGTCTAACACAGTCTAGTGTCATACAAATCATTCATCGCAATGTTGGTCTGAAGTGTTTTTTCTTTCATTTACCTAAATTTTTGTTATTATCGTCAGTTTTTGTTTACATGTATATATTACAACGTAGTGTAGAAGTGCATTTACCGTGTGGTGGGATATATAATAATTGCATTATTGCAAATTGTCTGCAAAGTATGCCAGTGAAAGATTTTGAAAATTGGTTAATGATCAGCGAAGATATTGATGAAAGTGAAGTGCTACGTTTTTTATGGCCCACTGTGTATGTTGGACGTTGTTGGTCGGTGCAGGGTGTTGTATCAGCAGCAGAACCAGCACATGGATGCTCTGCAGGCGTACATCTGTGCGGTCCAGCTAGATCGGTCTCACAGTGCGGCGTGGACCGATCTTGGCATACTCTACGAGTCATGTGGACAGCCGAAGGATGCGCTTGTCTGCTATCGCAATGCTGTCGACACGGCAAAATGTACATAGCATCAGGGATTTGCGGATTTAGTTTCGCTTTATGACTTATCGATTTTCCCATTTTGTAGACTAAATTGTACAGCTAATATTGTGGATTATTGTTGTATTTAATTGTCAACTGGTGCCCAGTTTGCTGTTGGCTGTTCTAAATGGTTTACGTTTTTACTTGGAATCTTTCAATATCGTCCTAAGTGCATTCAGAAATGTTTTAAACTTTGCTTTATTGGAATTTAGTCAGGTTATGGTGTGGTGTTTTGTGGGTCATTTTCACTTACTACATGCAGTGTAGTCAGTGTGTTTGTTCAGTTGTTTAGTCACCATATAGTAACACTGGCAGGCCAGGTTTTGGTTGGAGATTTGAGATGTCTTCTGTAAGTACAATTGTGTAGCCCGGTTGTTTGTTTATGTGTGATATGTTTGTTGCTGTTAGCAACGGCCAATCCCAACATCGCGAGTCGTATAAAGCTTCTGCAGCAGAGTGTCAATAACATCCCAGCGCAGTATTTCCAGCCAAAGTTTGTCATTCTCTTGTGAATGTTCTACTTTGCTTATACTTATCTGCTAGAATCTGGTGTGATATTACCAATGTATGTGGTTTAATGTGTTGACGTAAATGAAAGAAAACTAGGTGTTTATATGTTGCTCTCTTTCATTTATTGGTCTTTGTAAGGCAATATTTTGGTGAAATCGGAAGCGTCTTTTTGCATTTCATTTTTTCGTGCCACAGTTGGTTTGCATAATATCACAAATTAGCTTAAGTTTAAAGATGTATTAGTATACATATTTGACAAATTTGGTAGATACATATTTTTGCTTACTAGGTATTGTCTGAATTGCTATCAATAATTGCGCAGTGAATGCATGCATGTGTTGTATGTGTTACGGCTGCAGATTTTGTAATCTCATTTTTAGTCGCATAATTTTTGCTTTCATATAAGTTATGTATATTATATTTCAAACTGTTGCAGATCCAAGACTCTGCCAAGCATTGAGGAGGCATGGAGTTTGCCAATTCCTGCTGAGTTGACCTCCCGTCAGGGTGTCAGCAACCAACAGGTCTGCTGGTTATTCGTCGAAGTACTTGTTTGACATGTATTTGGTCCTTTTTTAGAAACATAGCGGTTTTTCAGCCAGTGTAAAATTAGTGTGATTTGCTAACATTGTGTTCTGTGTTCTTTGTATCTTTATTGCACAGTGTTGCTGTTTGCAGTCGGATGGCTGATGGTCTAACACAGTGAATGATTGCGATTGATTTGTGTGTAATGTCAATATTTTTTGCCATTATCATTAGTAGTGTGGCAATACACTTTTTTGTGTTATAGTTTACCACCTGCTGATTTTTTTGAAATGCTAGTGTATAATTTACATGCGTGTATGATATTTATCAGTAAATGCAATTTGTGTGTGGTTAAACATAGGGTCGTACAATGTCGGCCGGCTCACAGCCTCGTCAGCTGGCTGCCACTGGTGTAATAAACCCACAGCAAGCACCTGCTGTTGCCATGGTAACGTCTACTAGCCAGCCATTTGCTGCAGTGCCGGAAGGTGCCACAGAAGCAAAACGTCGACGGATATCACCGTCAAAAGCTCAGGTGAAAATTTGGTTTCGATTTTCTTCGATTTATTTTTGGCTGACCATTAAGGTCGATCCTATGTTACAGGCTTGTATCTGTTGTTTGTTTGTATCACATGGGTTATAGGTAAATGCCATGTTTTACACAAAAATTGTTTGAACATCTGAATAGAGTTGCTTTCCTGTCAGCTACCCTGTGGTACCAAGTCGTATTCTGTACAAGACTCTTATTACTCCCAAACGGGGGTATTGACTGCACTCCCAAATACTTGCATTGCGAATTGTGGCCAAACTGCTTCAGTTAACAACATGGTTACCATTGACAGTTTATAGCAACTTATAAACGCTCTATTCTATGGTACTATCGCCAATCTTTTATAGACACCTGTTCTGCCAAAATAGCGATCCAAAACCGCAAAATTTGCATGATGAATTACATCAGCGCACTGGTTATTATTAACAGGCTACAGACATTTGCAAATGCTCTGTCTAATGCCTTCATTGCCAATCTTCCTCTTCCCTCTAGTTTAGTATCCACTGAACTGACCACTTATTCATATTTGCTGGCTTTCGGACATCGGCATATGGTCGACCTTCCCTAGCGACAGCTGAGTTTGTTGTATTTTATGCAGTGATTTTGCATGTAGTTTTTTTCTGACAACTATTTTATCAGTTGTTGTGGAAACTCTTGTCATCAGCAGCAGCATCATGTGGTCATTGTGCTTGTGTGAATCAGAGTGATTCGGAGGCTGTAGCAAGTTGTCTGAGTGCTCAGCAGCTGCATACGATGCATCTTCTTCAGCAGAGTCAGGTATTGTTCGCTGTATACTCCACACTATAGTGGTATGCGGTATTTTTTTAATAGCTTTGTGAAACATTGGCTGATTTTGATAATGTTTGGCATGCAACATCGTGAAGAAGCTGACTAGTTTATGCCCACCTCACTTTAATACTGTTGCTGCACTACCTTGTGAAGTGCAAAATTCGTAGTTTGGCCATTTACAACAATGGATTCATACTGGGTAGCGCATGTGTCGGCTCAGAAATGATTAACCAAATAGCGATGCTATCAGGATGCCTATGTAACTGAATAAAACTCAACACACGATATTGAGGTTTTAAGAGTCAAAGCCAACTTTATTAATACTAACGAACCAGCTTAACTAAGCAAACGACATCTTGAACGGTCCAGGCACAGGATAGACAGACGGACAGACAGAAAAACTGACGAATGTACGACTAAACAACTAAAGTCCGCCTACAGCAAATAGGCCTACTCAACTCGCCGCTTCAAACTCAAACTAAACCGCTCTACTCTACGCTAATCTATCCTGCACTAACTCTACACAACTCGAGGACTTAAGCTAAGCTCAGCTGCCCCAACATAACTTAAGGACTTAAGCCCCTACGGCTGCCTAACAAAACAACCAAAACCACGCCAGCATCACACCAGCGTGCAACTCAATCCAATCTCTGGCGGCGAGTGCCGTGCTGGCTCCACGCAGGTCTGCAGACACCCTGCATAGCCGGCCCAGTCACGTGGTTGCAGGGACTAGCCCATGCAGCCTGCACGACCGTGACAGCCACAGATTTCTTTATTGATGATTTTATGTAAGCACAGTTATTCCTTTATCAGCTATCCTGTTTCCGTTCATTTATCTCTTGCTCGTGCTTTGTTGTTATTGGGTGTATTTCTTGTGTTATTTTTTTTGTAATTTAGTGAGTGAGTGAGTTTTTCAGTGACACATCAGCACATGTAGGCCATGTGTTATCGTAGCTCAGTGTGTATTGTGGCTGAAATGTGAGTTCCGAGTGTTGTGTTTTGCAATGTGCTGCAGGGAAGTTTGACTGCTCAGCAGCAGCAGTTGTTGCATTACCTTCAGCAGCAGCAGCAACAGGCTCTCGCTGCAGTTCAACAGGCTACATCACAGGTCTGCCACTCCAGCAATCTTTGTTCACAGTGTTGATATCTTGCCACTTAAACTGCATCAGTTATTGGCATGCATACATCAACTTGATCAGTGGTCTGAGAATGCTGCTAGGAATCAATTGGCACCAGCATGTGCGCAACGACGAAGTCAGAAGGTTAACCAAGCAACCCTATCTCTCAGCCATAGTCCAGTCAAGGCGCCTGTCCCTGTTCGGACACATTGCACGAATACCTGATGAAACAGACGCAAAACAGATTTTAACAGCTTCCCCCGCAGGAAATTGAAGGAGACCACTGGGACGTCCTCGTATTACATGGATGAAAACCATTCAGCAGTATCTGAAATCCAGCGATCTCAATATGGACGACGCAGTTGACTTGGCTCAAAACCGTCCACTCTGGAGATTGATGTCTACGTTCTGCGCTACGCACTCTTAGTGGTGCTTGCCAGAAATGATGATGATGATACATTGACAATCTACTAGCCGATTATCGGTCAGCCGATGCTGATAGTTATAATCAGTGTCTAACAATTGGCTGACTACCGAATGTGTAAACAACAATCAGCTGATATTGAGGTATTAATCGATCGATACTGATTTTCGGCAAAACTGTTGATAATCGTCCGATACTGATTATTGGCCGATTATCATTGCATCTCTAGTTATGGATCAGTAGGGTATCATGATTGTGGTTTAGATTTTTACAAGACAGCATGTGTTGCTTTATCTGTTTAAAAGACATATGGTACTACTTTTTTGCTTTATTTAGCCAGCTTTTTGTAGAATTATATTTCCGATTAGGTCGATTAAGAGAGAACCTGAACATTTTGAGGATGAAGATGTTGGAGATGATTAAAGGCTTAAACTTGAGGTGTGTAAACTGTGTATAGATTTTCATAGGAAACCCATTTTGGAGTTACAGAGCATCACCTACTATAGTTATATGCATAATATTTGTGATTGTTCTGTGTCAGTTTTGTGATACAAAGTTGGTTCGATGTGTGCTAACTGGCAGGAGTTGAATGCATTACTGACACCAGTTAGTTCACACAGCTCGTCATCAGCTAGTGGTGATCCGCTGGGTCAGTTGTCATGGCCGGCCGACCCCGTCACATCGACCGACAGCACCACAAGCAGCCACAGCTCAGCATGGATTAAGACGGAAGACAGCCACAAGTCAGCTGCTTCGGAGTCTGTACAGGTGTCATCATCATCGTCCGGTGATACGGCGACTGGACTGAGTCTTCCCGCTAATCTGACGCTCGCAATGTCAGCTGCACAAGTAGTGACCACCTGCAAGGGACTTGGTCGGTGAATTGTCAGAGCCTCAGATTCACTAACTAGCTGATGCGTTAGTTATTTTTGTCACAAGTGACTGTTGTTTTTATGTATGTGCTTGTCTTGCTTGTTGTTTCTGTCATAAAATGACAGCTGATCATATATTTACACTGTACTTAATGAATTATAGGGGCGTTTCTGGCGGCTGAATCTCATAACATGAAATTTTCTGCCTTGTCTCACATTGCTTAGTGCAAGACTGCTTTCTTCAACTTTTGATAGAGTTGTTTGGGCAACATTAAGGATATCGTAAAAAAAGGAGCTGCAGGAGCTGTTTCCAAAAGTTCACCCTGCATAATCTGGATTGGCTCGGGATAAAAGAAGCTTGTTAAGGAAAAACGAATGAGTGCATAGCAGCTCAGTGAGTGTGAATGTTTAGACAGTTTGTATGCATTTATATTGCACGTGTGTCACTGAACGTGAATTACAATCAAATTTTGGATGTTTGAATTAAGCAGTTTATTTTACTGAATCAACTGTTATTTGTAGGTGGCAAAGGGCCAATCAGCTTCAGTCTGGTTTCGGACTACGGGCCCCCACCGTGTGCTCCTGAACAACCGTTTCCACCAATGCCAAAGGATAAATTGGAGCCTCCCACGCCCAGTGTATATGTAAGTATATGCTATTTTTGTTAGTATTTTTTCGTCTCAGAGCGCTTGCAGTATTTGTTGACTTTCAGTTAAGATATTTGAAAAAGTATTGTTTTTTTTGTTTATGTTACAGCTGGTAATGATTAAAAGATTTTTGAAGATTACCTGTTCAAAAATTAAGGATTAGTTAATTGTTAATTTCGATTTAAAAGTAGCAGTGATTATTGTCCATGATAAGAACGTGTTTTTGTCAACTCTATAAATTATTCTGTCAGCTAAAAGCTGTCTCAAATATATCAAGACAACAGTAGGTCTATACCAGCATTAGTCTCGTCCAAGTGTTTGTTTTATCCAGTCACATTTTCTAGAGCAAGTGCTCATCATTTCACAAATGCTTGTCATTGTAGCTACTTTGCATATAATGCATTTTTAGTGATGTGATCTTTAGTTGAAAATTCAACGATCAAATTTTGTTTGTCGTTAAAAACTAACTATTCAGTCAATCGTTAAATTTTAAAAGCTGTAGTTTATACCAGTTATTACAATGTGTTTGATGTGTTTATTTAGCTGGAAAGTCGGAAAGATGCATTTTTGATAGAGCTGCAGCAATACTGCGTCACACAGCCTGTGTGCGTGATACGAGGTTTGGCTGGGGCACTCAAGCTAGGTATGTTATGTTGGCAGTGTTCCAGTCTTGCTTGTTTTTCGTCTTTGAATGAATGAACGTTTATTCGTGTTGCAGCCAAGAAACTGGATTGTGAGAACACATGAATAATCTATACTATACAATGCAATACATGAATGCAGTGGTCATAAAATGTCAGATAAAATGCAGATGAAATGTGACAGTTGATTGCTAAATAAAACGCTAGATAAAATATTATGGACAATTATTAAGAAAGAATTGAATACAGGATTTTTTAACCTGTTCAGTTTATGTTGTGGAAGATTTTTAGAATGGCTGTGTTTTGGCTTTTTTTCGCACAGTTTCTATACTTTGAGTTACGATAGATATTGTGCATCAACATTGAATAAAAGAACTGCTGAGAACTATATACAGCAATGACTGACCATAATTGTTACCTTGTCATTTGACAAGCATTAGTCATAAAACATGTATGTGAGATGCATTTGAGCAATAGATGGCCTGTAGCAGAAGTTTTTGCAGGAAACATCATCATTGAACTCTTTGAATAGACTCGTGAATTGAAACGTACTTTAATAAGTTATAACAAATTCCTTGAAATACAATTTTTAAATGTATTGTTCTTGTTGACGTTTCGCCAACTGCTGCTGCCTTGGTTGGAGCATTTAAAGGTTGTATTTTGAGCAATTTGTTATAACTTATCGTCGTTGAACTGTTTGCTTGTGCTGTAAAATGCTGTTTGTGTTTGCAGACCTCGGTCTGTTCTCGACTAAGACACTCGTGGAAGCAAACCCCGACCACATGGTGGAGGTCAGAACCCAGCGACAACAGACTCCAGACGAGAACGTTGATCAGTTCGGCAACAAGGTCTGGCATTGCGAGAGCAACCGATCGTACTCCACCATAGCTAAGTATGCGCAGTACCAGGCGGCCTCGTTTCAAGAGTCGTTCAAGGTATCAGTACACTGGATTGCAGCTAATTTTTCTTTGGCAATGTCGGTGTATTTATAGATTGCGCAGCTGTGTCAGATTTTGTGTCATTATGAATGATTTGTTGTATTTGATGTTAAATTTGATGTTACTGTTAACATGTTAATGTTAAAATTAAATGTTAATGACATACTATGCTGGTAAAATGATACAAGGAACTGTGTTGTAGTTAATATTAGAGCTTGCATTTTTACTGTAATGATGAACATTGTGTTAGTCTGTTATAGAAAGCTGTCCCCATTGAGCAAATATCATCCTGCCTCTGTAGCAGTTTGTGTTTTTTTGCATCTTTAAATTTCACAGTTTACTTTTGTGATCCTGTTTCCTGTGATTCTGATTACTATATGTGAGCTGTATGAATTGTTAATAAAAGAATATTTTTGTTGCATGGCTGTAGGAAGAACATGAAAAGATGAAGTCATCGTGGAGAGAAAAAGAATCGGACAGCGATTCAAATTCATCTACCACTAAACGGTTTTGTTCTTATTCTGAATCTGATTTGTCGCTGAATGTAATTTATATCTTAGTTAAGGTTACTAATTTTCAAGTGCTACCAGTAGCAGGGTAACTGTACTTTATGCTATTTTATTGTGTTATTTACTTTTCATATTTCTTGTTTCTTGATGTTTTCATTTGTTTGCATTTAATAACTTGTGCCATTTTATGTAATGATTAATTTGTTTGCTTTTTGAGAGGTACACAAGGTTAGGCCTCATTTCTCAATGAGGATTCATTTTGATTGCTGCAGGATGCATTTATTCCACACCGGTTGTCCTGTGTAGCTTGGTATTGTAATGGCAATGGACCAGACTGGTGATCGAAAGGTCCCAGGATCGACTCCAGGCCGAGGCACTGTCAGGTAACGACCTTGGGCAAGTTGTTCACACACATGTGCCTCTGTCACCAAGCAGTATAATTTGGTACCGGTCAAAGGGCGGTGACACTGTCTGGCTGGGAAGGTAACTGCAGGCCTGTGGGAAAGTAGGACAGCCTACCACCGGGTTTATGACTATGTCACTTGCGGGCTGACTGCCTAGAGACTGGGATCAGCTCCGGCCCCTATGGGACACCTTTATTTTTACCTTTATTGTCCTGTCTGCTACCCTAGAGAATTCACTTCTCATCGCTGCAATAAGCACTTTGAGTACTACGTTATGACTATAATTTTAACCTGGTTTCCGGCATCAACTAGGACTGTCACTTGTATGTTGGATGACGGCAAAGTTTTTGATATATTCATCACTTAGATTGCACTGATCTCTGCAGGCTGTTCAGCTCTCGAAAGAAGCAGATGATGATTAAGTTTGGCACGAATGTCGACCTGTCAGATGAGAAGAGATGGAAGGCTCAGTTACAGGAGCTAGCGAAACTTCCGGCATTTACCAGGGTACGTTATGCTTCAGTGTGCAATAAAATTAATCTCCAGCTCATTTATTTTATGATCAGTGTTTTGGTTTGCTTTTATTCAGCTTTTTTGTATAAAACTGAGTTTTTGGATATTTGTCTATATCTTGTTGACTATGTATTTCAATGCGTGCTCTGCAGGTTGTGTCGGCTTGCAACCTACTGAGTCATGTTGGTCATACTATACTTGGCATGAACTCCGTTCAGTTGTACATGAAAGTTCCTGGCTCACGAACTCCAGGTTAGAAGTTGAACTTTTCACAGCACGGTTGTCCAGTGTTGTTGTTAACTACAGCCATTGCCAGCTTGCTTTTTACACGGGTTTTATGCTGTCATGTATAGGTGGTGCAAAAATGAGTTGAAAATGTGTGCTTTTTATGGTTGAACAGTTGGGCAGTTTTGGAAGTGATCAGCCTTGATCAGTACAGTAGATGTTGGTCGTGCAAAACACCTAAACATGGTGTTTAACATGACTGCTCGTCACTGCAGTTATCAAAGTTAATCATTCTGAAACTGTCCGATTATTCAATCTATGTATTGCGCCTGTGTTCGACTTATTATACACCACCCTTCATATGGAAGATCTAAAACAGGTATTGTTAGAAGGTGTTGTAAAGTATGTTCACATATTCTTGTTGCATTTATTATATAGTTAAGGTGTATATACACTGTGTTCAGAAAAAACACCCACTCACGTTTTTTGTTATATCTCTGTGGAAAATGTCTAGATTTGCACAAAATTTTCAGGGAATGTTTAGTAGGGAACTAGAATTCCGACGGTAGAAAAAATAGATCTTCTTTGCTACTTGTGACATCACACTGACATCATATTTCCATGTTTGTAAATTATGGGTTTCACCATTAAAGACAGACATTTGATCAAATGTTAAAACATATTAATTGGTCATTCCGTTAACTGACCCGAAAAATATGCTAATCCATCGCGCAGTTTTTTATTGCGAACTGTTTTTGTGGTAGATCTTATTGACTGAGTGCGAGATCCTCAGCTTTGTTGATGCTGGCAGTTTTACTTACGCTGCGTCACTACGTGGATGACCACTTGCCCGCTATCAGTTAAACGGCTGGATACTGCCAGACATGTCATTGTCATTTTTTTATTTAAAAGTTTCATTCCATTCATATTCCATTGTCTGTCCGTTGTTCAGAAACATGTAGCACAAATTTGTGGCTACATAACTCTTACTGGCTTGCAAACATTTTATCATATATCTGTCTTTAACAGTAAAACCCATAAGTTAAAAGCGCAGAAATATGACGTCAGCATGACGTCACTAGTAGCAAAGAATATCTACCTTTTCCACCGGTGGAATACTAGTTTCCTCTTAGTCATTCCCTGAAAATTTTGTGGAAATCTGAACATTTTCCATGGAGATTTAAAAGGAAACATGAGTGGGTGTTTTTTTCTGAACACAGTGTATATTACAAGTGATGTAATTTTGTTTGATATACTGTTCTGAAGGCTGCAACAGAACAGCAGCTTATTAGCTTCTGCTGACTGTCTGACACTTCGGAAATATGTTACGAGTCTTGACTCATATATACAGAACTAAAACAATTCCCTCGACCTTTACTTTTCCTAATAATAATGAGAATAATAAACAAATTTTATTTTTTTGTGACATAGAGTTTAGATTTGTGTCAGTTTTGCGTAGTAATTTTGGTTACACAGAATATCCAGGGCCCAGTGAACACCTATATAGCTTCGTGTTCAGCCGATTGATGTCGTAACACTTTAACTTTGGTTGTTCAAGTTTTTAGGTTAGTTCAGTTTTGTCATGTTGCATGTAAGTCACTTCAGTGGTCGTGTCATTTGCCGTTTGCATTTGCTGGTCATTTACCGATGCAGGTCACCAGGAAAATAACAATTTCTGTGCGGTGAACATCAACATTGGGCCGGGAGACTGCGAGTGGTTCGCAGTTCCTGAGAGTTACTGGGGCACCATTCAGCAGCTCTGTGAACAGTGAGCACTTTCAGTTTTATTAGTCCGCCCGTAAGCGATAGCTTGCAGAAGCGGACTTAAGTTTTGCTGTGGTTTATTTATTTTTTTTCTCGCCGCGTAATCTCCGAGCTCCGTTGGCCGATCGGCGCAAAATTTTGCACGATGCTCCTAAGTATGTTCGATTTTATAATCCCGGGCCGAAATTTTGGGGGAGCCTCCCCAAAAAATTTAGGGGCCAAAAACATGCAAAATTTGGCCCGATTTCGGTTGACTTCGAAGTTCGGCGGCCAATTTCTTCAGAACGGATGAAGATATTCAAAATCGGTGAGTTACTCGTTCGACACCGATTCCTCCCGCGTTAGGCAAAACAAGTCCGGTGA
>Ga0056128_1001790_pt1 | contig 24764 bp, 13 predicted proteins | sample WorMetLIZISLAND2_FD_71113 | JGI IMG/M metagenome (GOLD analysis project Ga0056128, IMG submission 71113) | Marine gutless worms symbiont microbial communities from Max Planck institute for Marine Microbiology, Germany - Olavius geniculatus... ... | reverse complement strand
ATTGTGACCAGTCTAATGTACTCCTCGCGCGCATTATTTTCTCCTGTATTCTTTTAAATACTTTTAGTTCCTTTCTTTTTACACAGCAAATAGCCAAATTTCATTGCCATGGCAACGAAGATAATGGGGTCAAGACCTTGACCTTTTGGGACCACGTGACGTCATCGGTCACGTGACCATTGACCATTCGACTCGCGGGGGTCGACTTCCTATCGGTGGTCCATAGTGACCGACATGGAGATATGGCCGTTTGAAGTTCTTCCAGAAAGGCTCTTCCAGAAACAGAGGTCGGTCGTTGGTCGGTAGTCGGTCGGTCGGTCGGTCAGTCCTCGATATTTACTCTTCGCGCGCTACGTTCCTAACGTAGCGAAGAGGAGTATATAAGATCAGTGTAATATTGAGGACCGATTGACCCACCGACGACCGACCAACGACCGCACTGGACCTGTTTCTGGAAGAGCCTTCCTGGAAGAACTTCAAACGGCCATATCTCCATAACGGTACTAGATAGACGCATGGTCACTATAGACCACCCATAAAAAGTCCACTTCCGGGAATAGAATGGTCACGTGACCGATGACGTCACGTGACTCCAAAAGGTCAAACTCGTGACCCCATTATCTTTGAGGCGCCATATCTCCGTAACGGTGCTAGATAGACGCATGGTCACTATGGACCACCGATAGGAAGTCGACCCCCGGGAGTCAAATAGTCACGTGACCGATAACGTCACGTGATCCCAAAAGGTCAAGGTCGTGACCCCATTATCTTCGTTACCATGACAATGAAAATTGGCTATTTGTGGTGTGAAAAGAAAGGAACTAAAAAGCAGTTAAAAGAAAACAGGAGAAAATAATGCGCGCGAGAAGTGCATCAAATTGGTCACAATCTAAAATATTTCCTGTACACTGATCTTATATACTCCTCTTCGCAACGTTTGGAACGTAGCGCGCGAGGAGCAAAAATTATCTACAATGGCTAAAAAGCCAGTCTTGATCGTTAGCAATTGTAAAGTAAGTAAGTAAATAAAGTGTAAATTTATATAGCGCATACTCAAAAATTCTTTACCAGATATTGAAAAATAGTGGTATTATAAGTTTATAAGGTATTTAGATCTTATGACATAACAATTTTAAAGCATTTTTGCACACAACAAACAAATGTGATGGATAGACATACAGAGAGAAAAAACGTTTAGCTAAGCATGGAATCTCGCACGCCAAAAAATTATTTACTCTTCATAAGCCTACACACACTACAAATACAGAATACGGCAAAATATTCAGTGTTACTTTGCACAATTAAATAAATAAATAGATGAACCAGTTACTCAACTACACAACTAGCTATATAGTAAAGTTATAAATAAATAAGTAAATAAACGACGTTCATAGCCTATTCCAGCGCTTGTCGGTTGCCGTCCAACGCTTCAACGCGTCATGCCTGCTGACACGTTCGCAATTTCCGAGCCCGCATCGTGACCACTTCAGACAAAATTTCTGTAGCTTAATATTTCAGCCCTCGGAAATTAAGGACTGGGCGTTTTAAAAAAGTAAATAAATAAATAATTTAATCAATAGACAAATAAGTAAGTATTATCAGTGTCATCTGTACATGTGCGTGCGTGTATTTGGCAATGACAGGTGTCGACAAGTTCCCACGTAGATGAGCAACCGGCAAACAACGGGCAACAGACAGCTGCCAGTAAGAGCTTTAAACTTTCAATGAGCACAGCAACAGCATCAACATTTGTTTAGTTTTACGACATATTGTATTAACCAAAATCTAAAAATAGAACGTATACAGCAGTGATTTTCAACCGAAGTTCCGCGGAACCCAGGGTTCCGCGAGCATCTGCCAAGGGTTCCGCGGCTGCTTGGTCAGTAAAAAATAAAATTAACTTAGCGTGCAAAATTACGTCAGGCCAAGCCATAGAAGTAATATGCACCGAATACTTAGTTCAAAGTTTGTGCTTCTAGCACTTTTGCATACAGTGTGGAATATTTTTCTTTTTGTTAACATGTTAGAATATTTGCATTGAATACTGAGCACTAGGCTTAACGTACTTAGTATCAGTGTAAAGAAATCATGTGCTCATTTATTGAAAAAAAATTCATTTTTTGAAACATTTTCTTTAAAAAATTATACTAAAAAACCTCGCACATCAGCGAAACTGCCTTAGAGGTCCAAACCCTTTTAGCTGTCTGTGGGCGTTAAAATGTAAAAGATACGGTGATAGGCCTAATTTTGGGGGCCGCTTCGTAGGGTGTTTTTGGTTAAATACAATATCTTACTGTTGTCTGCCGGTGAAACAAAATTGTTAAATAATATCATCTCTCATGTGGATATTAAATTTTACACATATTTTGCCTGGTGTTTTAACCATCGTCAGGTTTTTGGGGCTTTGCTTTCAGACCCCCACAGATTCTCTGCCTCTATCCCCATACACCCTGAAACTTTCACTTCTTCCGAAGGCCTGTACTCTGCTGACGCACGAATTATTGCATGGGGTTCCGTGAGTGACTTCACGCTTGTGTGAGGTTCCGCAGCAGCAAAAAGGTTAAAAAACACTGGTATATAGGGTGGTCCAAAAACGGCACAAAGTTTATAGCACCATAATTTTGCAACCGTACATCACAGAGTCATGCGGTTTTCAGCAACATGTTCTGAAAGAAATTCTTTACATGACTAAAGACAGTGTTTAAATACAGCAATTAAATATTTTTGGTTTTGCTGCTGGTAAGTAAACTACTGAAAAACAGTATTATCTTCAATGTACCTTGATCCATAAAAACATGCCACTATTATTTTTTCAATACTTCGTGAAACATTGACCGATTTCAATAATTTTTGGCACGCGACATCAAGACGTAACTTGACGCTAAGGTCTGTAGTTTCGGCCACCTCACCTTAACGTTGACGCTACACTACCGTGTGAAATGCAGAAGTCGCAGTTTGGCCATTGAAAACAATGAATTCCTACCTGGTAGTGTATGCGTCGGCTCAAAAATTATTAAATGAATAGTGGCAAACGCAATTGGCAATTATTATAACTCAAAAAGTCACACGTGTCACATCACATCATCTTCATTACAGCATATGCTCAAAATGTCCTCCTGCAGCACAAACGCAAGCGGTAGACATTGACACTATTTGCAAACAGCACGTTCAGTATCTGCATAACTCATGCGACCCACTCGCTGTTGATGTATCATTTCAGTTTGTCGACTTACCAATACAGTTTTAAAATAAAGACGAAGCAACAGATTTTCAGTGATTTTGTGGTCTCAGTAATTTTTTGAGCTAACACATGCACTACCCAGTATGAATTCATTGTTGTCAATGGTCAAACTACGACTTCTGCATTTCACAAGGTAGTGTAGCGACAGATTTAGGGCGAGGTGGCCAAAACAACATACATTGGCGTCAAGTTTCCTTTTAAGATCGCGTACCAAAAATTATTAAAATCGGCCAATGTTTCACGGAGCTATTGAACAAATAAAAGTGGCACGTTTTTATGGATCGCGGTGTCGAGTGGAATACTGTTTTTGCATAGTTCAATTGCCAGCAGCAATAACAAAGAATATTTAACTGCTGTATTTAAATGCTAACTTTAGTCACGTAAAGAATTTCTTTAGAAAATTTTGCTGAAAACCACATGACTCTATGACATATGGCTGCAAAATTATGGTGTTATTATCTTTGTGCCGTTTTTTGGACCACCCTGTACAAATGTTTTTCTATAGGACACATAAGTTGTGCTTCTTGCTTATATTCGAGACATTAGATAAGATCACACAAAATATTTCACTGTCAGAAAAACCGTACGTAATCCTCCTAAAACTATTTTTGTAATGTGCGCATATAGTTTATGAAGTAATTTAAATCTAATTGTTAAAAATATTTTTTCAATACATTACAAATTTACAATGCACTGCGTATGTTTTACAGGCGAAAACATCAAACCAGATCAGCCGACACGAATGAGCCCTGAAGAAAAAGAGACTTGGATCACTATTGCGACAGTTAATTCACAGATGGGACCCACGGATTCTGTACGACAGCTATGGGCGAGCATAGCGGTGTCATCAAAGTCATCTCCGGAGTCGATTGACGACATCCAGTCAGTCGGTGCGAGCAGGTCCGAGTACAGTGACGTCACAGCGGCGTCATACACCACGGCAGCGCCATCCGCCACACAGTCACTGCCAGCAGCAGACTGCAAGCCTATCGACCCCACCGCGTGTGAACAAAGAGCTGCGAGAAGTTCACGCTCAGAGTTGACGTCATCTTGCCCGGCGCAGAAGGCAACATCACGCGACCTGATGACCTTGGACGACCTTGACGCATGCGCGTGCTCGTGTATGACAGACAGCAACCAAACAGTGAGATCCAAGAGATCCAAGTCGAGACAGTGTCTGAGTGACACCGTTCCCTCGTCACCAGCTGATACATCAGCTGCCTCGTCATACGTCACGGTGATGTCAACAAGCGACAAGCCGTGTCGCACGACGACCACCCATCGACGCGACTCGTCTGCGTGTCGATTTCCGATGCCGCCCAACACGTCGTCTTGCTGCATGCCAGCAAGACCTGCGCGGGACACAAGCGAGACTAGAAAAACGAAGAAACGGGTTTCGTGTGAACTTGCGTTTTTGTCACGGGTCGATTTGTCATGCATCGCAGAACCAACAGGCGCCACTGACGAAACTACGCCTCAGCCGGAGGACGACACCCATGATACGAAACAGGTGGCGTTTGCAGCAGACAAAGACAACGAAGCGATCGAGCATGTTCACCGACGAGCAACGAGCTTCGTCCGGGAGACGCCGAGAGACAGTGCGTCGGAAATGGATCCCGAGACAACTGCACCAAGCTCGCTGCCTGAAGAAGAGTGCTATCCTGAGACCGACGTCTCGGCACCAGCTGAGGCCGAGGTCAAGGCCACGGCCTCGCCAGAGGTTGCTAAGACGTCGTCGCATCCATCGCCGAGGCCGGACCGCGGCAGCATCGAACGCAAGTCGGTGGACATCAGCAATCAAGTGTCGGCGTTGTTACCGTCACTGCCTGACGACGTGATCGACGATACCATCCATACAGGCGAGAAGTGTAGACCCAGGTTCTATATGACTGCGCCTGAGTCCGCTCCGACATTAGCCAGTCCAGACGCTGAAGTCATGCTAGACACACCACCAGCAGAGCAAGTTCCCATTTTACCTATATCCGATACAGACGCTGGGCAAGACGTCGAGCCGGAGCCAGAGCCGTTCCCGCTTAGCGCTGATATCCCAGAAGACGAAGACGAAGAAGACCAAAGAAATGTGTATCCGGATACATTGCCGGAATCGTTGGACGAGCCGCTGCCGACGAAGTCGGACAAAGACGAAAACGAGATCGAAAACATGGAGAAACAATCGGATGCGGCGTCATTCTGCAGCAAAGCAGCTAAAGTTAACGGCATCGACGACAAAATGTCGACTCTGGAACCGCAAAGACACATGCCCGAGGTCGTTTACGTTTCACTGCACGAAGAGAAGCAGACGAAGGACACTAATAGAGTCGCATCGGACACTGAGAAAAGCGACGCGGACATAGAAAGGAAAAGCGTGCTTGCTAATTACGGCCTGCAGAGAGATGACAACCGCAAGAAGTCGGTGATTGACCGCGTCATACAGGCGCCGCCGCCGACAGTCTCCGAGTCCGGCATCGCGCTGACATTATCGCACTACGACAACGACGACGTCGAAGTGAAAACGAAAATCAGAATGTCAGAGGACGCTCATTCGGACGATAGTCAACCGAAAACGAGGACAACGAAAGTAGAACCTCTTTCCACGAGCTTCGCAAGAACGTTAACAATGGCCGGAAAGAAACTGGGTTCCTATGCGAAAGACAAAACCGTGGCCGGTGATGACGCCAAAAGTGACAAAATCAAACGGTTTTTTGAGAAACGGAAACCGACGTTCGTTGAAGAACTGATGGCCGAGACGCAACGCAGACGTCCATCGGCGGCGACGTTCAAAGAAGCGCCGGTCGATGAGCAAGAGCCGGAGTTACCTGAACCCGAACCCGACTCGACGCTGATCGTTGCTCTGAACAAAGCGGCGGAATGCGAGCTCGAGGACTACAGGCACGTGGCGTCCCGACCGTCCAGCTTGCTGTACCGCTACATCGTCAGTCCGAACGCCCAGTACGTCGGCGGACGATCAAAGTCCAAGACTTCGGTCTACCAGCCGGTGCAATGTGAACTGAGACCGTCGACTGCTGGCGCCGAAAAACAGCAAAAAGGAACAATAGTTAGCCTGACTGACGCACAAGCTTCAGTAATCACATCAATGACACCAACCGAGTCCAGTTATACGCGTCTCGGTTCTACTGCACCAGAAGTTTTGCCAGCTTCGGCGAGCACTGATGACAGTAACATCAAAACTGACACGCTGCCAGGTGATCGCCGCACGAAACCGTCAGTTAGGCTGTCAGTCGACGCACCAATAGAAATAATTTCACCAGCAGAAGAAGCTGTGCCGACCTACGTACCCGCTCATCACGAGAAACCAGTAGTTGGAGAGCTGATCAACGTGCCGCTGGCTGATTTTGACAGGGACGAGGAGACCGTTGCGAGAAGAGTCAGTTGGCCAAAGTCGACTCTGCCGTACAGCAGTAACCGCAATAATCAAACTCGCGTGTTGCCACAGCTGCCATCCGCTTCAGATCCCGTCGAGACGAACTATGCTGCAGACGTCGCAAGTCCAGTGCAGCCATCTCCGCCGGAAGTACGTAAACATCAGCGAAGCTCACCCGACGACGTGATTTCGTTCACGCTCGACAGTTACGACTCGTACGACGATCGAAATATGGCGCATCCAGCTATCACCGGTCAGAATGTGAAGTTTAACGCCGGATCACACAACGCTAATATTGAGACCGAGGATATGCACGTCGGTAACGCTTCGGTCTCCTCGGTACAGTCAATGACGAATTCGGGTTGTAACATACCGATTCAAAGCAAACATCAAGCCTCCTATGAACTTGTGAAGACAGAATTCAGAATATCATCTAAATGTGAAACGGAAAACGTCCACGAGCACAATCTAATGCAAGTGCCGCCATCAAGTGTCGCTGATGCTGGCAGACTACGTATGCACGACACGGCAGCTTACGTCTGTAGGTCCAGCACGTCTGAATTCGCTCAGTCGGATTCATGTAACGTTGGGATACTGAAACGAGAAAAATCTGAAGAGAATAAAACTCGAAAAGTAAACGATAGAGAAGAGTGCAGTTCGATGACTTCGCGGTGGATGAGTAAGATAAAGTCAAGCAAACTGCGTATCTTTCTGGCGAAGTTAATCAGAAAAAAGGGCAAGCGGAAGAACAACTAGGCGCAAATTCGATTGCATTTTGGCAACAGTGGCATTTGATGTCAATGATGAATGTAATCAACATATTTAAAGTAAACACTGATGCATATTTTTACTGCTTACTGGGAGTTACTACATGTACAGTTAGACGGATCAGGCTGAGAAACAAATAAAAACATCACTGATGAGTGCATGACAATTTCCTATGCCAAACGGTAGTATCAGTAATGTGATAGAGATATGATGCCGCAATAGAATACATTAACTTTATTAAAGCAAAACAAGAAACAGATAAAGCAAAAGAAATAAGTAAACATCCCGCAGCATTCTATTGACCTTCTAACTCGAAAACAATAAATAGGGATACTGGAGATATCTTAGTTTGAACATGTAAGAAACAATCATGTGAACACAACACACTACGGTCGGCCACCTGAGTGCTCCTGTGTATGTAACCGTAGCGTGAAAATTAGGTACGAGTAGGCCTACAATTTAAAGCCGAAACCAGTGGGTGAGCGATCCGATCCCCATTCTCCTTCCCCTCCTTTCTCCCTTTCCAGCACCCTTCCCTGCCTTTGAAGCGAGATCTATCTTAAAAGTCTTACGTCTTATTGGTATTTCCTGGCATCAACATTGATTTGATCTTAAAACTGTTACTCTAGTATTATAAGTTATCCATTATCACGGCATTAATAGCTCAGTGGCGTAGCCATGAATGTGAATCGGGGGTCTCCCATTCCTTCCCTTCTACTCCCCTTTAAAAGTAGAACTCCTAGAAGCCAGCTAAGGGGTCTCAGAGAGTGCTGAGTTCCCCAGGCAGGGTCTGGGGGTGAAGACCCAGCTAAAATCAAATTTGGTGCATTATATCTTCAAAATATGAGATAATCAATTTACCAACCTTAGTGCAGTTTAAACGTGTGCTTATGTCTTTGTCTAGGAGACTGGGGGCAAAGGGGACTAGACCACCCTGTCTACGCCACTGTGTTAGCTAGTGACTAGTACATTGCAGGCTTAACTTCTGCACAAGCTTTGTGTCCATCGTACACTCATTAACAAGTAGGCCTAATTATTCCTATCTCTAAACCTTTAGTAGCAGCAGTCAGCGTCCAAAGTGCACAGATTAATTACAACCCACCTGACCTTCATATTGGCTAATCAAGGTGACCACTGACCAACGCGCTTACAGTTCATTATTGCTAGTAATGCATGTCTAACTTTGCATACGTTGAACAGGATACGACGGTTACAAATAATATCAAAACAACAACATTTTCTGCATAATCTGTTTTTCCTTGACTTACAGAGAAAGGCACGAATTAACACCATAATATAACATACAATGATACTGTAGAGTAAAGTGCAATGTAACATAGCAATGTCACAGCTGTTTAACAATGTTATTCTGATTATGACCTCTATTTGCAGACAACTAGCAATTTCGCAAATAACGTGATTGTTTCTATATTCACACATATTGTCTTCTATCTCATTGTTAAATCAACCAAAAATAATCAAAGTTAAACCCATAGTAGCATAACAGTCAACATATACTGTGTCCAGAAGTCTACGGTATTCTTGACATATCTTTGGCAAATTTAAATATATTTTCATCATTTTTGGCACGAGTCGTCACACGAATATGCACTTTATTACCTCCGCCAAGGAGGTAATGTTTTTGCCGGTTTTTGTTTGTCTGTTAGCAAGATAACTCAAAAAGTTATGGACGGATCTTTCTGAAATTTTGAGGGTATGTCAGGCATGGCATAAACTACCAGTGATTCAATTTTGGGTGTGATCCGGCAGGAATCCTGGATCACTTTGAAATTTTCGTTACCATTGTGTTAAAGGGGGCATAAGGGAACCGCTGGCAAAGCGAAGATGGTGACGCCACCTGGCGAATAGCTTTGCCTTGGCGGAGGTACCTGCGGGCTACGACTGCTTTCTAGTTAAAATATCAAGCACTTTTGCCTGATATTACATTATCTCCATGTGGTCATCAAAAACCTCGTTGTGAAAATGGCAGTTTCAGTGACATCATTCGAAGACTAGTTTGATAAGTTTTAAAAATGTCATTGTGAAAATGTGTGCCAACAAGAAATCTGAGCTAATGCTCATGAGACGCACGAGAGCCTATGGCAGTTCCTGTTCGCAGGTAATCTTTATCGCCATCCATTTCGTCGCAATTCACTCTTTTGCAGCCAAAAATCACATAAAATCAATATTTTTAGGGCTTAAGGTCATTCAAGATCACCGATGTTGACATTCGTAAAAAGCTCGTCGTCAGTGCTTGTTATGATTAGCAGCATGGCTGTGCCTATCTGCAACCATTTACATGCTAGACAAGCCAACAGATGATAAATAACCACTTTTTACAGGGGTACCCCTCTTTGACACCCACGTGCGCAGGCCTAGTTGAATCTAGAGGGTCTGGACTTGGGACTGTTAAAATCTACATTCTATGCTGAAAATTTCATATGCAGCTTGTATTGGTCTATCTCCAGCCATTTTGGCACAATTCAATCTTGAAATGCGTGTCGCAGCACAAAACTGCAAAAAATCACTAAAACTTGCTATTTTGGGGGTTAAAGATCATTCAAGGTCATCGATGTTGACATTTCTAAGAAGGTCGTCGGCAGTGCTTGTTGTGGTAAGCAGCATGTCTGTGACATTCTGAAACCATTTCTTACGTGCGATTACTTGTTTCACCTACGGCCAAAATTTGGGTGTCTTAACATTTATAATTTTGTCGTCGTAATATATACCGGCGACTGAGGAGAAAGTCTTAATTCTAGAGTAGACTAAGATGGTTTGCGGATGCTTGAAATCGATCAAGTTCGACATTTTATTTACTGCCATGTATATGTATACTTCGGCCATAGCGTAATGTGTTGCGTGGCGTCGCCATGTGAATGCAATAGCAGTAGAATAACGTCTTATTAGCAGGGGTGCCCCTCTTTTGCCCCCTCGTTCAGGGGGACCCCCTTTAGCCAGCGGCATAAAATTTTGTCACGAAATACTAGAGACTCGAGGCTATCATGTGGTGAAAACCCGAAGTATCTATCTCGCCTGGTCTTGAAACGGTACCAGGTTGTGACGGACAGATGGTCAGACAGACAGAATTACCATAGCTAATACGCGCTATACGCTATGCTCGCTCTCGCAAGTAAAAATTGTAAAAGAAAAGTTTGAATTTGTTATCAAACGCTTTCACCAAAAATGTGGACTTTTTCTGGACAACTAACAACACATTCTATTTCACTTGACTAATGACACTGCATTGCAGCATCTTGCCATCACAGCTTCTCAGTAACATCAACTGTCAAACTGAACACAGCAAAACAAGATCTGAACAAGTTTTTAACAACATAAAACAAGTGTTAAATCTTTAAAAATGTACTCGGGTAATGTATCTTAACACAGGTGATTGTATACATATGCCCTGTGAGTATATACAGTAACAGCAGTACAGTACACAGAAAATTTAGATTATATCTTCCAATGAGTCTGCAACACAAAATAATACAAGTCTAAGACAAACAATACTGCTTGTATGCAATGTTTACTATATGTAATTACATTTCAACAATAGACCATTAACATATCAACTACATTCAACTGAAAAGCAATGCTCCAACAGTAACCCACGCCACAGTGCAATAAATGCCAAAAACAGCTTAAATCCAACAAATACACCAACAGCTGCACAATTTACACTCCTCTGCAGTGCACAGAATACCCAGAATAAAGCAAAAATGGAACTTTAACTAATGATCAAGTCGCCCAATGGAATAATGCATACACCACTCTACCCAGCCAGCAAAAACAAATACCTTCGAACTGCCACAAAATGACATCCTTAAGTTCCTTATCTATCGACTGTGTGCCCTCGGATCACGAACAGATACCAAGGACAGCAGTTTACGTGAAGACTCAGCTGCTGAAGGCACCGCATCAGTTGACTGTGTACAGCTCACCACTTTATCAGATGCTCCGACTTCTGATACAGCAACAACATGCTGCACATCACCTGTTTACCTGCTTATGTCTTACTCACAGAATATATAGTTTCCGGCCTCGACATACTGGCCAACAATATTTTTCATAAGCTATACACCAGTGAAACGTACATCTTATACTGACTCATACGAGTCTGCTGCAAATATGATGTCATTGTAATTTATGACGTCATGAAGCATTAAACTGAAACGATTTGGAGCGCTAATGCAAACAGCATAAAATCAGGCTCGCTGTTGCATGCCAATTTTCCAGTCTGTAGCTAGATTTGTAAATGTGGGGCCCTGTGGCATCTAATTTTGTAAAAACCCTGACAAATACGCATATGAACTTCTCATTTGCATATATGAATACACAATACAACAGCTTAAATCTGTGCTACCCGCAAATAAAAGCATTTGAGTGAATTACAGTTTTATGCAACTTTGAGAGGCGGTCAAATACTTCTGAGTCTCAATATATTAGACAAAAACTTTTTATTGTCTGTACATCAGTAAAATGTACTTTCCTTGCCTATTTGTGTGAGCAGCTTGTGAATGTGATCTCATTGTAATTGGCGACGTCATAGAACATTAAGCTGAAATGATTCGGAGCATTAACGCAAGCAGAATTTAAATCAAGCTGGTAGTTGCATGACACTTTTTCAGTCTGTAGCTGGATTTACCAACCTGGGGCTCCGTGGCATCTGATTTTATGAAAGCCCTGAGAAATACGTTTATGAATTTCTTATTTGCATCTGCGAGTATACGATAGCCTTATCTGTGGTAACCGCAAATAAGAGCATTTCAGCCAAAATACGATGTAATGCCAATATTTAACAGTATCAGAAAGATTTTATTGAAAATTTAATTGATAATTATGTCGATTGTGCTAACAAAAGGCCAATCAAAATTTGTGACTAGTTACGTGGGCCCCTGATGGGCAGAGGGCTGGGAGTGATCCCCACAAACTAGTCCTCTAATTTCAGCACTGCACTCCAGTGCAAAGTCTACAGTTACTCAGCTGCCTGTTCACGACTATGACTTAGTACACTAAGACCACTCTGTGTACAATAATGTCCTGACCCCCAATGACTATTACCTATTTTGAAATCTAAAATTCGATCATGGTGGTGTCTGCTATCCACGATGATGAACGACTCGAGCTGCTTTCATTGATGCTAAAAATCGTTTCTATTTAAAGCTCTATGACATCATAAATTACAATGACGTCATATGAGTCAGTAAAGGATATACACTGTGTCTCAAAAAAACATCCCCACCATTTTCGACTGTAACTTAAAAACTAATTATCAGATTTCTATAATTTTTGGTAGGAATATTCCTGACACAACTTCCCACCTCACCCAACGTTTGTTTCTGCACTACCTGGGGAAAACACAACCAGCGAAATATCACTTTTTTATCGAATGCGATACGATTGCTTAATTAACATAATGCGGAAAAAAGCATTTTGTTCAAATTTCTGACACTTTGGCTAACAATTCATCCAACTGTACATTTTTCAACTGACTGTAGTAAAATGGCTTGAAGTGGTGGACCACTATGCGAACACAGGCAAGGAGACACTTCATTAACAGCAGTATCGACAAAATTCTGCTCCAGACCAATCCAGGCTGTACCAGTCGCTTCTTGACTTCACAAACATTACAAAACTTTACCTTATAGTCACAATGCTGCATGACAGTCAAACCTTGTAATAGATCGACTGTTGGGGCCCACAGATTAAGACAGATGGAATTTATGGACGTTTTTTCATTCATTTTAACACGTATTATGCTTGGTCTTGCTGTCCCCAGGTAGTGCAAAAGCAGACGTTGAGTAAGGTGGAAACTAAAACACTTATTTAATAGCCAGTTGTGTCAGAAATATTTCTGCCAAAAATTATTAAAATCTGTTAATCCTTGTTCAAGTTGCGATCGATAATGTCGGGGATGTTTTTCAGGTTTTCTGTTTATTTCAATACGTATTTTGCTTGATCTGCTTTCCCTAGGTAGTGCAGCAGCATACACTGGGTGAGGTGGGACACTAAACGGTCATTTGATGTCAGGTTGTGTCAGGAATATTCGTACCAAAAATTATCAAAATCTGATAATTGGTTTTCAAGTTACAGCCAAAAATGTTGGGTATGTTTTTTTTGAGACACAGTGTACATTTCAACAATGTATAGCTTGTGGAAAATATTGTTGACCAATACATCGAGGCCGGAAACTTTTGGGATGACCCTTGTACAGTCAGCCAACTCCCATGTGTTTAATCAACAAAGTTGCTCTACCAAGGGCCCAGTTAGCAAACGATGGATTACTGTCTGCAAATGGGAATCCATCTCAATATGTAACCAGCAACCAAGGTCAACTCAGCCTGGCCATCCCTCCGTGAGTAGGTGCAATGAGTACTGATGAAAGCTGGTGCATAAACAGGCATATCACATGATGAACTAGTTCATTATCCATGGTCCTGCAGTTTAAGCTGGCGCCTGGCTGATAAGAAAACAAAGATCCTCACCATCATACGGGCTTGCAGCATAAAAAAAAGACTACCTTATGAGCAATAAAACATGCTGCTGTTGCGCGTAAAAATCAGTTAATAATATCTCTGCATAATGCCTCTAATGGCGCAATGTTTGACATCACTAACAAACATAACACTGATGACAAATAACTATTACAATCATCATTAGCATTTGAAAAATGCATAAAGGCAAAATATACCAGTGGACTCTTCACATTCTGACAGCTTTGAAATGATAATACAGTGCAGGAAAACTTGATTCCCTTCATCGAAGCTTCTTAGTCCTGAAATAGAAGTAGGTATAAAAATAACAGTTAACAAATCACAAAACAGTTATCTGTCTTTAATATTAATGCAGCTAAAAAAACTAAACTGTCAAGCCTGTGAAAGGCTAAATCTGTCTGCAGTAGCCACTGTGGAATTCTGCAATATTCATAGCAATTCGACGTTAATGTTGACGAATACCTATTGGCCTAGCTAGTCCTGCCTAGCAGCAGCATGGCCCTATCTCGCAATGGCAAAGTATCAGAGAATCCAGTTCTGTGACTTTGACCTATGGCATGTGATCTTGAAATTCAATAGGGTTTTTGCAAAATTTCATCAAGTTACATGCAGCGGTTCATGCGTTATCGTGCCAACAAAGAAAAAAATAAACTCAGCCATGACGCTAAAAACAATACTATCAATGCTACCAGATGTTAACTATAATAACTAAAAACAAACATACAGTTGGTGGTTAGAATGTCGGTCCTGGCCGGCAAACTTTCCCTATATCCTGCGCTAGACTGATGGATGGCTGTTTGACCACTTTGTGGGTAAAGCATCCGCTATCAGTCAACCAACAAGGCCAACTCAGCCTGCCATCCCTCCGGGGTCGGTTAAATGAGTAGTAACTCATTTATATGGGTTACGGAAGGGAGTGACCTTAGTACAGCTGACTGGGGTTGCCTAGCCGGCCGCTGTGCCAGCCTGTGTCTGCAGGCTGCACGCAGTGGCGGTGCGGCCAACGACTCTGGTTAGTGATGAAAAGTGCATTAGAGGTGTGCTATACAAATTGACACCTACAGTTTTACCTTTATACAGGGAGAGAAAGAATGGCAAAAATTTTTCCACATACTGGCAATTAATTTCAAGCTGCTTTCTTAGCACTGAGATGTTTACATACAGTGATTACAGTAGGAAATGAGCTTAGCACAATTTCGTTTCTATTACTAACTCGCCTCAAAGACATAGTGGTTAATACTGTTTTCAAATAGTTCATCTACCAGCTGCAAAATAAAGAATATTCAACTGCCATACTCGGACACTGGCTTTTGTCATGTAAGCTTTACCAATTTCTTTCTAAACATTGTGCTGAAAACTGTATGGCTGTGCGAAATATAATTTCAAAATTAAGGTGCTGAAAGGCTGGTGCCATTTTATCTGGACTACAATGTATAAGCTGCAAAGTGCTAATGAACTCACCAAGGCTTGAAATTACATCACAACTATCAGGCAACAACAGCAGAATCTGCTCATCGGAGAAACTAATAAAACCACCCTAAAAACAAACAACATCTCACAACTGTCATTATAGATATTATGTATTATTACCTTTGTCGTGCTGCTATTATACAAAACAATTGCTATCACTCTCAATACCATGACAGTTACCAGCAACTGGAAAGCACAGCTGGCAGTCAGATAAGCAGTAAACAATGATATTCATTGACAATGTAGCAGATATACAATATAGCTGAGAATCGACAAAAAATGTACTTCACAAGCACAGATTGGAGTGATCAAAACAAAATAATAAAAAATGAAAGCAATACAGACTATAATAGATGATGCAATCACATTAATGACTAATGCTGCAAACGTCACATACAAGCACACTCCTGACATGTACTACTGTCACATGCACTTAAATATCCATTTGCAGCACTGACAATACTTCATATAAAATACTATATTTTATTCAAAGTATTGCTGCAAATGATCAGACTAGCAAATCTAATTTAAATATATTTGCTAGCCTGATCATAACTAACAACATAAATTTGTTCAACTTCAAACCAATAATGGAGGCAAAGCACTACTGTTAAAATGACCAAGCATCATATCTATGTTTTCAATAAGAAATTTCAAATTTTGAACTCTGTGTAATTACCAATACCAAAGCTGGCACAGTTGTTTACACTGATTATCTCTGGCTCTAAAATATATGCTTAGAATCTGCTCACAAAGGGGCTTGTGTAAAACACTGTGTGGAATGTAACAAGTGTAAATGCGAAACATACGGCATTTGACTTGCACAGATAGGCAATGAAAAGGTCGAGCTTTCCAAAGTCAGCATCGGTCGGCCGCAGTATTGAGTATGCGTACTGGATAATCCCGGCATCAATGAACTCATGGAGGTCAGTGAAGTCAGCACTCAGACGACTCAAATAGCGGCTCTGTATTGAAGACAGCGACAGCTTGTTTGAAACATCCAATGCCTGCATCCCACTGAAATGACTTCATAATACACCACATGTAACGTTATAAACACTTAGTAACAAAGATTTTACAGTTGCACACTCTCATAATATGTGCCAATGCCACAGAGACAAAAACATGCAACACTAACCATAACATACATTCACTAGTCTGATTGCAACTATAAACCTGACATGACCTAAACAACTACCTGCCTATGTACATCAACTCCAGTAAGGCTAGGAAGTTAAACTGCATTTATCTACAAATTCTAAACAAAAACCCTGCATATTTCAGTAACAAAAGGCCTCTGAGAAACAATAATATTACAGTTAAAAAAGGTAAAGGTTGTCAATTTGTATAGCACATTGTCGTGTACGACCTACACCTCTAATGCGCTTTTTGTCACTAACCAGAGCCGTTGATCGCACAGCCGCCGCACGCAGCCTGCAAACACAGGCTAGCGCACTGGCCGGCCAGGCAGCCCAGTCAGCTGTACAAAGGTCCCCACCTTCCGTAACCCATATAATGATGTAATAACACTAAAAACTAACAACGCCTAACAATGTGCCTTTTAAACGTGCAGACTTGTAGCAGACCAGTTCTGGTATTGACAGAAAATGAAACTCATTAACCCCTTGACTGCCACATGCCGGATATTACCGGTGCCTGCAGTATATTGCTGGTGCCACATACCGGAAATATATGGCAGTACGCCTATTAGTGTTGTTACAATACGATTATTCAGATTTTGATTCGATTTTGGCCAAAAATCGCAATTCCGAATCGATTCTAGGCATCAGTCAAAAAGCCTACTGTAGAACCTGTGTTAGTCATTTCTTTAAAAACACGACTTATGGCGAAAATGCTATTCGATTTAGGCTGCATGATTTCCATGATGTAAACAAAAGCGACCTTAGATTGTAAACATGAAGTAAGTATCAAAAAATGGAAACCTGGATCTTCACAACTAAAGTTCAAATGTGATACATCTTTGTGTGACAGTCGCCGACATAGGCCTATTCCTTTGACTTGTTTCAATCTATGTAATTAACCGGTTTTAAATAAAAAGAAAAACGTTTTTAAGCCAACAAATAATGTACTATATTAGGCCTACTGCAACTCACATCCGCAGTTTATAGCCTACCAGTACGCAGATTACGATCATGCCGCATGTTTAACTACTGTACAGGCCGCTTACAGATTTGTCTAGGCCTAGCGTAATACACTGAAGTCCATGTTTGACTTTGAACTTTGATGGGAGCAGTGCGGTTTTACCAACAGTAGAAGGCAGTATCAAAGGTCAGCATGTCTATGTGCTGGCATGGGGTTATTGGAGTGGGTCGGATTGCATGTGAGATCTAAGATGAAAGCAGCCCGCATTCATTGATCTCTGCTCACTGTGTTACGTCATGTCGACATAGATGGACTAGGCACTTACTGCAAGCAAGCCTGCTCTGTATACATGCCCCGGGGCAGTGTGATGGTTTGCGCCGCCTACCGTACAGCGCAACGGAGACAGCCGTGTGCGGCATTAATTAGTCTGATGCATGCAAAGCAAAATAACATGTAGCCATTTTTGCAGCAAATATGAGCAGCGTGAATGAGCAATGGACAAAATCGTTTCGATGGTGCATGGAAATCACAATTTCGATCCGATTCGATTTCGAGCAAAAATCACAATTTTCGATTTCAAACCGAATATCGTAACAACACTAACGCTTATAAGATGCACTGGCGCCTGGTGATAGGAATATTTTATGCTTGGCATACTAGATATATTGGCTAATGCTCAGAGTGTATTGGGCTACTTTTGGAAAACTTTTTGGTCACATGCACTGCAACATCATTGTTTACATTACAGTTGTGAACAACTACTATGGCAATGACTAGTAGACCTACCACTACAACTACCATTACAGCTACTACAACAACACCATCAAGTACTACTGCAAAAAGCTACTACTACAGCAATTACTACTACAAAAACGACTACTAGTACAATTACTACTGCTGCTATTACACGGTCTAAGGCATCTAGAACAAATACTACAATAACTGTTGCTACAATGATAACTACTACAACAATAACTACCGTACTACTGCAACTACAACAAAAACTACTGTTACAGCATCTAGTATTCTTACAACTGCTACTACAACAGATACTGCGACTACTACTACTACTATGACTACTACAACTACAACATAGAACTACAACAACCCCTACTTTGCCGCAGGGAATTTCTGTGGGCTGGCAGTTAAAGGGTTAAGTCGATAAAACAATGGACATTCTGATTTACTGACAAACTAACATGTATGTAAAGCTAATGCACACAGAGGAAACTGCCATGTGAAAATATGCAACAGAAATCAGAAGAACAACTACAACAACAACAACAAACAGTTTATGTTTAACCAGCCTACTTAATACTTATCCCTAGAGTTAATCCACTTTACAATAACTCCATGTCAAAAACCTCCCAGAATTGCAGCAACCAGTTTTTGCAGATCAAATGCCCTTTCTGTGGCTCAATCCACAGCTTCAATACACTGAATAATAGCAGTAGAAATCAGAACTTACTATAATTACACTGGCCAGCATTAAGTTCTGCAGACAGTAGACTTACCATTACTAAGTGACATTAGGTACTGCTGATCGATATGACTGTCGGTAAAGGTACAATTCAATTTGATCAAAATTGAACGAAATAAACTCACAGTGAACATTGTATGTGACAGCGGGACACCAACTCAGCTGAGCATATTTCAGAACCATTGACAGCAAGTTGTCCCGACCACAGAGTCTGCATGGTGGAGTCACTGGTAGAACGTGGATCACTCTGCTGCCCGACATTCTCCTCACTTCCAAGCTTATCCTGACCACCTGACACTGACTCCAACACGGCACTACATCGACTGCCAACTTCACCAGATCCACCCGTAGCTGTGCCACGTACATTCTGACCATGAATGACAGAGCCACCATGAAGCTTTGACTCTGACTTGGTTTCCCGAGCACCACTGGCTGAAGTAGCATCAATGGGCCTGCGATAAGGTCTCTTGGCTGGTGGTGGAGGATACGTGGACTGTGATGGGTGATAATCAACGACATTATTTCCACCGGCATCAACATTTGATGTTACCCTACACCGACAAAAAGTTACTAGAGTCTGCATGTTTTCACATGTTCTACTGGGCCCAACTTGAGCAAAAAAACTTGGATCGTGTGCCATGGGCCTTACTTCAACTATTACTGTACAGTATGTTGAACTGATCAATTTTCATGCTGCTCCATCTTAAACTAAAGCCATAAGTAATGGACAATGTGACATTTAGTAACTCCTGACATACAGAAGTTTTTAAACCTAATGCTATTCAGACAGACTGAAGTCTAAACTGGAGTAAGTGCCGAACAAAGCATCAGCAGATCTTCAGCTCCAGCTTAATGCAGAGATTGTCCAAGCAATATTTTTGACTTAATGAAAATGAATCAATGACCACTGCTATATGATAACACTTAACAGCCAATTATTATGGTGAGAACCTGTGTGACGAACGCATTCTGATGTCATCTGAGGACAGTGAATAGTAGAAGTCGACAACTGCATAAGGACAGATCTGTCGTGGAAAGTCAGCAACTTCAGACTCCTCCGTATACTCATACATATACAGCTGCAGCAGCAGTAACAGTAATGGCAAACATTTAATGAAAAATGAAAGTCAATGCAGATCGTTGAAAAAGCTAAAGTGTTTCCTACAGTATAAGTCCCATAAGGCAGCTCAACAGTCTGTTTAACATGCCTTAGCCAAAAGCCAGACACTAGCTTGCACTGCAAGACCAATCTACTTCTAAAAGCCTCCACATAACAATAATCCAAACATCTTCTAACCCAATCACTTCTTATCCTTTCTCAAACAATTATAATACAGCAAACTGACAGTATGCTCTACTGCAATGCAAATTATAGCACTGTTTTAATTCTAAAGAAGATTTAGCTGACGCCTTCACCTCACAGCCTTATTTCCCTAGATACAGCACTATGCACTTCGACATATGTCTAGATAAGGTAACAAATTAAACATATTGTATCAGAAGCAGTATCCCATGATAGATCTGCTACCCTGCGTGCAAAAAACAGTACACATGGCCAGCCTATTTTCCAACATAGATACTTCAGCTCAAGTATGGATTGGCCCATAAACTTCACCAAGATGCACCAAGCAATCAAGCACAACTGCCATGTTAATTTCAATCCACAAATGAATCAGTTGATCAACAAATCCAAAGGTTCATACAAACCACATCTCTACAGGGTGCAACAAAAAAGAACCCCCTAAAGTTTTTTTGCTGTTTTCTCAGCAATCATTTGGGATTTTAATGTGAAATTTTACAGCTTTATTTAATGAAACCTTTTACATCTAAATGCCAAGAAAAATGCGATGCTGCTGAAAAACGATGAAGTTATAGACTTTTTAACACGACTGCCTACTGATTTTTCAGCATTAAAAAATGTTCGCGCTAAAAATGCTATTTAATTTTTAAAAAACCGATTACCACATTACTGCCGATGACGTCACAGTGATGTTTTGATAAACAGTAATTTATTTTGTTTATAAATTATCACTTAATTATCATTCTTTTAAAGCAATCACTAGCTGCCCACCGAGTTCATCTTCCAGCAGGACGTTGCACCAGCACACACTGCGTGCAGCGCACGGAACAGGCTGCGAGCCAACTATCCAGATTTCATCACAAAGGACCAGTGGCCTCCAAGTTTGCTGAATAAAAACCCAGTGGACTATCATGTGTGGGGTGCAATGTTGAAGGCTTACTGCAAGCTTAAAACAAAGCCGAAAACAATCGCTGAAGTCGAGGAAGCGCTTCAGGTTATCTAGGGCGACCTGTCACAACGAACGATCTACAAGACTTATCAAAGTTAGCAACTGCAGGCTTGTGTTGGAGCTTGGAGCTGGCGGTGGCACTTCGAACATTCAAACTGACAATGAAATTCTGGCATCTGATCATTAGTTAACTGTGTTGTTTCAACGATGTTATTGCATTGGTGTAGTAGCTTGAACATTTAACCAGTTCAGTGCAAAAATGTACTGACCTGTGAATTTTCAAACAAACTACGTGGCGATGCTGACAACGTTTCCACGCCTGCGACCTTGAGCACGTGACAGTCGCAGTTTGGACTTGGTTCCAGGTCTCGCTGATGTGACTTGACAAACTTCACACGCCCCTGTAATACATCAGCCCCAGTCAGGTAGTTCTACCGTCAACTAATGGCTGCAGTGGCATGATCTATCAGTGTGTTCTTGATCAACAGGATTGCCCCCTATGCCGGGCCCAGTTAGTACCTGGATGAGTAACTGTCCGAACAGGTAAGCCATCTTGGTATGTGAACAAGGTCAACTCATTTTTCCATCCCTCTGGCGTAAGTACAAGAAATTTGAGCTAATGCTCACGAGACGCACAAAAGCCTATAGCAGTTCCGGTTCAGTAGCTTAGCTGAAAATTGGGGTGTTCGCGCTAAGTTAATATACAAATACCAAATTCACTATCTGCATCACAAACGATAGTAACATGGCGCTAAGGTCTAACCTAAGACTTATCTCATTCCACCCATGTGACGGTCGAACAGACAGATGGAGAGACAGACAGACAGACGAATGGATAGAATTGCGATGGCTAAAACGCGATGAAAGCAGTAGCTGCTTTCAAGCGTAAAAATATAACAACTCAATCAATGCAATCGATCAGCATTATGTGCACTTGGCATGACTGTAATAAAGGTGTTTTACAACGCCCAGCACTAAACTGGGCATTGTAAACCGATTCCCGAGGTGGCAGCACCATCAAACAAAATATCACAAATTATGCTGCAAGATAGGCCTATGCAAGCCGTTTCACCAAATACTGTGCATCAGAAATATACTAAATAATAAATTATTGCGCTCACAATACAACAAAATCGTACAACGAAAATCTGTGCAAGAATTTGAGATAAAACAAAATACCTTTATTACAGTCATGCAGAAGAGCACATAATAGAGTACCGTGGCACCTCCTTGTGAATGATTTTGTGTCGCAGCCCGAAATCGCCAAAAAATCCATTAAACCCCCTATTTTGGCGTTCAAGGTCATTCAAGGTCATTGAATTTGGTGCCAATCAAAAGCAAGTATACGATTTCCTATTAGTGATTAATAGTAACCTAGGCCTTATCTCGCACCGTTACTCAGATACAGCGAGTTATTGGCCAAAAATCGCAAATTTTGTCCACTCCCTCTCATTTAGTGCCCTCATTCAAGGTGACCCCCTTTGAATTTATGGAAAATCTTTACAGTTTCTGAAACCAGAGTCTTGCAGGGAGCCGACGGTGAAAATTTGGTGATCCACCGTTTTTGACTGATCCACCCGTGTGACGGACGGACGAACAGACATACAGACGGACAGAATTGCGATGGCTAAGACGTGCTGAAAGCAGTAGCTGCTTTCGCGCGTAAAAGTCAAAAACTGCAGTATTGCTGCACTGTGGGCATTTCATTAGTGTGGGCAATGGATAGATGCACGATGAACATGCCACAACAGCATGGTGTGACGAACAAACAGATAATAGACAGACGAACATCTATGCCACAGTTACAACATGGCATCAGCATACTAAACTAATGCCCAGTGAAAACAAGCAAATATCAAACATTTTTGATATCACTTTCACACTTTTTTGCATGAGAGTAACATTGGGAATAAACAGAAAAGCCAGAAAAAAAATGAAAATGTCAGCAACATACAATATCAAACAAGAAATTTGAGCTAATGCTCACGAGACGCGCGGAAGCATATAGCAGTTCCGGTTCAGTAGTTTAGCTGAAAATTGTAGTGCTCACGCTAAGTTAATATACAAATACCAAATTCTCTATCTGGATCGCATAACGATACTAGCGTGGCGCCACCTTGTGAATGATATAGACTCGTGTCACAGCCCAAAATCGCCAAAAAAATCCATAAAACTCCCCATTTAGGCGTTCAAGTTCATTCAAGGTCATTGAATTCAGCGCCAATCAAGTGCCAATGTATGACTTCCTATTAGTGATTAATAGTAACCTAGGCCCTATCTCGCACCATTACTGAGATACAGTGACTTATTGGCCAAAAATCGTAAATTTTGCCCACCGCCTCTCATTTATCGCCCTTTTTCGATGGTGACCCCCTTTGCATTTATGGAAAAGCTTTACGGTTCCTGAAACTAAAGTCTTGAAGATTAGGTGATCCTAACTTGCACTGTTTTTGACTGATCCACCCGTGTGATGGACAGATGGACAGACGGACAGAACTGCGATGGCTAAGACGTGCTGAATACAGTAGCTGCTTTTGCGCGTAAAAATGCTAAATTCCACTATCAGCTTCAGCAGTATGACAGCAAATACTGACGTATGACAAGAACAATGTATAAACATGATTAACATCTGCTAGTTACTGCGGCAACGCACTATATTTCTGCTACATACTTTGATAACTTTAAAGACAATGAGAATCCCAGAGTGTCTTGGTTTCAGTGATTCTGGTGAAATAACATCAGCATGCTTCGACAGGTAAACACCTAAACAAACATGCAACACGTGGCATGTACTGCAATTATAATCAAACAACAAGTGTGCAAAAATGGTGAAAAATGTTTGCATAACAAAGCTCCTAACATAACAGGTTCCTGAGTGTAGCCCACTTCAAAAAATTTAAAATTATATGGGTGCATATGACACAGTGTCGTTAAACAGATGGCAGCCAGAAAAAAATTAGTAAAATTACTGTAAATTCTGCATGTAGATTTCTACAACTACAGAGAGAATATGTGCAAATAAAATACTCACAAGTTTAAAGTTATACATGTAACTAAAATTTTATTCTAATAAATATATATGTACCTCAAGTAATTAATTGCAGCCTATAAGAATAAATAAATGCAACAAACCCATATCTGAACGTCCGAGACAATCTAGCTGTGGCTGATTACCAACCTTTAGGCCTGACTCACACACTCGTCTTGCCTACAGCAGAATATGCATCAAGAGCTTCTGCATCAAATTTAAAATTACACACACTAATTCAACAAATCAAATAACAGGTATCTTAATAGAGACAATGACATTGAAAATGCTGATAGCTGGCAAACGCACAGAAGTAAGTAAATAAGTAAGTAAAGTGTAAATTTATATAGCGCATACTCAAAAAGATCTCTAATGCGCTGAATACATTTTGTCATCAATATTTTGCAAAAATGTATGTCTTCAGCTGATGTTTGAAAGTATCGAGACTCAGTTCTGGGTCACGAAGACTGTCTGGCAGCGAATTCCAAGTCGACGGGCCCGCCACAGAAAAGCGCCGACGACCGAAACTGTTCAATCGATAGCGCGGTA
>Ga0056128_1001786_pt1 | contig 24778 bp, 14 predicted proteins | sample WorMetLIZISLAND2_FD_71113 | JGI IMG/M metagenome (GOLD analysis project Ga0056128, IMG submission 71113) | Marine gutless worms symbiont microbial communities from Max Planck institute for Marine Microbiology, Germany - Olavius geniculatus... ... | reverse complement strand
GGTCCCATAAACGTCTCGGGCCCGGGGTAATTTACCTCCTACTCTCCATCTCGACGGGACTGGGTGCGTTAATTTACGCGTTAATTAATGCATTAAAAAAATTAACGCACTGCGTTAATGTGTTAAAAAAATTAATGCCTTGACAGCTCTAGTATTTACGTATGGTTTTGCACAACACAAAATGGTGGCTATTACATTTTATCTTTAAACAATCACTTTTATCTTAAATCTTTTATCACTTGTATTAGTGCCACTGAAGTTTATTAATTATATACTTCAACTTTGGGCCATGTTGTTTACAAGGTTTATTTTTCTTTCTGAACACCTAACATCACTGGTGAACACTTACGAGATGGATCGGCTGTGAGCTCTGAATGACTCGATGGGTGCACTCGGTATGACCCCCACACTGTACCTCCATAGCTCTGCATGCTGGTTGTTCTTATATGCATAAATACCGTCAAATCACTTTCAACTAATGCTTATCCAAAATCATTGAACAATCATTTTAGTATGGTAGTGTATGATGATGTTCTATAATTGTAACAACTTTTTACAGCAAACAAATATGAACATGCTAAAAATGAACAAATGACTACATAATAAACCAAATAAAAAATAAATCTCTACTAACGCACGACTATTGTCACCAATTTCACCAACAGTACATTCAATTTTAGTTTATTCAGACTGACAACTATTTTATAGTTACTCCAGTCCACCAAAAGACAATTTTTGTGCATTATGGTTACTAAAGCATAACTTACAGACCAGTTTGCCTTTCTATCACCCAACAACAATTAAATTATTTGAAAAAAAAACTACACACAAATTAATCACAATAATATGTGTTAAAAGTGAGCTACAAGAAAGAGCAGTGCTGGCCAATGCCATCAATGTGACTAACTAAAAAAACTATGTATACATGGTGATTAAAATAATAACTAAATCAACCAACATATTCAAAGCATTAAGTGGTAAATTCAGTGATACGCTAACAAAAAAACTGAGAAATTTTTTATCAGAATAATTTCCAAAAAAAATCAGATTACCAAGATCACTTAGACCAGAGAGAACTTAGTTATACAAAAGAAGTAACTCACTGCAGCAAGGAAGTAATCAGCATGTGACGAATGAGGATTCCACTCAACACAATTAATTGCATATCGGCTTTGTCTTGGTATCTTCATCACTATGTCTCGAGGTGCATTCAAATCAACAATGGCAATACAGTGTTGACTACAATAATACGACATACATTCTCATTAATAAACAATTCATTTATAAGAGGCAAAATCCTTGCATTATAATCTCGTGCAACACACTTGAAATACAACTTGACTCCATGCACCAAATTAAATTGATTTTAGTTTCCACAGGCCAGGTTGTATGTGGCCTAAAACTTAAGTTTGACGGATTACATTATGCACCTGTGGGAACTAAAAACAACTAGAAATTTGGGACAAAGTCCAACGTGAGTCCATGTGGTGCCGTAAGTGCAATTGGAGGAACAATTTAGGGGGTTAAAATTCACCCACAGCAAAGTCATGTGGCCTGATCTCCAATGCATTAGCACACGCAGAACTTGCATTATTAACTTAAGGTGGGTCAACATCCAAACCTGTAAGTTTTTTGTTAGTGGATTAAAGTTCACCAATTTTTTTACTCAACCCCCAAAGATCACTGTCGATCAATTTTGTTTCCAGTTTTCAATATCTTGATTGGTTCTTGAGAAATTTGTGGTCAAAGTCAAAAGTTGTCCTAAATTGTGCCCAATTTTGGACATTTTGGCTCTCCCAAATTTTAAGGGAGCGGTACCCCCAAAGATTGTACATAAGTGTCAATGCCCACCTAGCAGCACATCATGTGGCAAAGTTTCGTAGGGTCACTTCCTCTTCTGCAAAAGCTATAGGCACAGATACACTAAATTTTAAACCAATTTTGACCACCTTTGAAAAAAATTGTAAGGAAGACCCCATCTACAGTGGGGTGTGCGCTAGCAAAGCTTGGTCATTCTCTACCGCATGTAAAAATTTGGGACCGCAGCATCCCCTATGGGCTGCAATATGATCTTCCCAAACAAGTCGATTTGGGTGGGTATGGTTTTGCCTCCACACCTCCACAGTTATTGGACTAAAGTTCAACAAATTTTTTTCTGCCGAATGCAGGAGGAATTGCAGTAAATCAAATACTTGTCCAATTTTGAATATCTTCATCCGTTCTGGAGATATTCGTCATTGAAGTTTGAAGTCGTCCAAAACTAGACTAAATTTTGCATATTTTTGACCCCTGGAATTTTTTTGGGAAAGGCCCAAGAAATTCTGGACCGGGATTATTGAATCAAATACACTTCCCATCATGGTGCAAAATTTTGTGGCGATCAACGAACAAAGCTCAGAGATCCCGTGGCTAAAAAAATGAAAAATAAATGACAGCAAAATCTAAGTCGACTTCGAAAACTATCATTTCAGAGCAGACTAATAAATATATGTTGTGTTCACTGCTAACATGACTGACAAACTGCCAATGTTTGGGTTCCCAAAAACTTGAGAGTTTGGATTCCCTACATGTAAGTAAACTGCAAAATTTACTCAACACTAAAGAATAAATCACCTATCAATCACAATATATCTTAGCTAGTAATGTGAATATAGTTAAATTGCTAAAAACCGTACGTTAATTCACATGTTAATTAATGTTAATTCACAACAATATGCATGCAACTTTGCTCAACTAGTACTTGAAATTTAGATCCAGTTTTTCCATCGCCAATCAAATCAAATTTGATCTCCGATTTACTGATCTTCGATTAACTTGATGTTCAGAATTGATCGTTGATTAACTGTGTTTCTTTTTTTAATACACTTTCGATCTCCAATTACGTGATCGGCGATTAGCTGATCCGCAGTCAACTGAGCCTACTTTATGCCAATCTGACTGGCTGACAGTGACCTCAATTTGTGGCGTTGCCTAAATTACCCAGCATGCGCTGCGAGTAGACGCCGTAGCCAGAAAATGTCTTCATAGCAACAATATCAACCATATCCATATCGTCTGCTGTCAAAAATATGTTCTATCGCAAATCAATACGGGAGCATCTATCCATTTTATTTCTTCACAAAACACCATGCATGGTATAAATTAATCAGTAGTGATTGATCGCCATGCCTGGAACTTTATTTTAATGCGTGAATTGCCGTTCTGACCAGCAAAGTGAAGCAATGTTTCTGGTGTGAATAAGCAACAAACTGCAGACTGACTTGATCGACCAATATTCGGCCATCAACTTGATAAGAGATTTGATGGACGATTAGTCGCTAATTGGTGATGGAAAACGTATCCTCGATCAAGTCCGAAAGTTGATCTCCGAATCAGTTTGATCGGCCATCAAATGTGCATGGAAAAACGGGACCTTAGACAATTTTTAACACAACATACCCTGCAAGCAGAAGAAACTGACCCCAATAGTCAATTCCAGTTGAAGTTGCCTGGAAACAGAAAAAAAGTTAATTAACGCATAGTCCTAAAAATAAATTATCAGCAAAAATACTGCAAATACTACAACTAAGTAAACAGGCCACAGTGATCTCAGTGATAAAGTTAAAGGCATGAAAACGGTCAAACTTCAACAAGTTGAAGACTCCAGCCGAAACCCTGGCTGCAGGCCTTGCAATTCGGCTCACTACCTACTTGGGTGCCGGTCTTGCAGAAGTGTGGCTGGCTAAAGTCTAGCGAAATGCGATACCAAATTGCTGCTACACGCAAACTTCTACACAGAAAGTAAAATTTCATGGTGCTGAAAATATAAAATTATGCATGCTTAGTGTGGTTCATGACAGAAGTCAAGCACCACGGTTATTGGACATAAAACATTTGCGGTTAAAGTTAAGGTTAAGAATAGGGTTAAATGTCGTTTTTAAATGCATTTACATCGTGAAATGTCAAATACCGGTATCCAATAGGCCTAACCTCGGTTCTTGACGCATTTATGGAATGTACTTTGGGCTACTACTAAACAAAACATTCGTCACTGATGCGATGTTGAACTGCATCATACTGACAGACAGTACGGACAGCTTAGAACTAAGCTACCTGCAGGTTAGCCTAGTTATAGGCCCGTCCACAGGCTGTAGGCTAATTAGGACGAAGTTTTTGTCTACCTGCAGGTCGGCAAACGAAAACGCTACATGACCCGCAATGCTGTCCGCGGCACTCAGTTCATTCATAATTGTGCTTTTTTCTTGCAACAGCTGGCTGCCAAAATTAGCTAATGTTTTAGCGAAGGAATTCTTCAGGAAATAACTTTTTGTACGCGAAAAATATTTGTTTACATTTCTGTGCTGCATAGATAAGGTACCAGATGGTTAAATAAGTAAAATGATAATAGTCTAGTTAGAACACTAAAGTAAACAAGAAGCCTAGCTGTCGCCAGGGTGGGCCAACCGTATGCCAGTGTCCGGCAGCAAATGTGAACACTTCATTAATGATTAATAACAACCTTGGCTCTCTCTCTCCGTTTCTGAGATAAACCCCAGGTTAAAACATTGCATTGAAAATTGCGGCCAAACCGCTGCAGATGGAGAAGTGGTTACTATCGACAGCCTACAGGAAGTTGCAACGCCTTATCTAACCGCACCGTCGCCGACTCCCTCGACTTACCGTTTAATCACATACACACTATTGATAGTGCGTAGTGACCCTTCAAGGTCATTATTATAATTATTATTATTATGCACGAAAATTATTATCGTGGCATTTAGTCTAACTAGACTCCAAGGACGCGTAACATAATTACACTAAGAGTCGACATGTTCGGCGAACAGAAAACTAGGAGAACTGGAATGAGCGTCACTAGTAGGATGTTGCGAACAAGTACGTCTTCAAATAACGCTTAAAAGTCGACAGTGACGACGATAACGTGACAAACGATGGTAGACTGTCCCATGCATGGGCAGCAGCAACCGGGAAAGCACGATCCCCGATCGTGCTGCAACGAGTCACTGGAACAACAACCGCCGTTGAAGAGCTGGAACGCAGGCTCCGCCTCGTGGTGACGTCAGTTGCGCGGTTGATGCTGTGGGCGAGGTACACAGATGCTGTACCGTTGAGAGACCGGAAGACCAAGGTCAATGATTTTCATGTCATCCAAAAAGAATATGCGACTTATATTAGTGACCAATAGCAACCTAGGCTCTATCTCTCACCATTTAGTCACAATACATCTGTTGCAGACAGACGGGTGGACAGACAGACAGACAAACAGACAGACGATATGGCTCGTAGCAAAAAGCACCTCTTAAGCTTACAGCTTGACGGTCAACCCAAAAATTTAGTAGTGCACTGAAAGAGAAATGATGAAAAAATAATTACCAAGTTTGACTCGGTGTTGTGCCCCTAAGAGACTCAGACACAATGTCGCAGGGATTTGTGACAGACTACAGCTTAATGGTCGAATTCAGGTGGCCCTTCATTACTTGACCCAACTCCCAAGCTCTTGACTTGTTCATGAAACTGGCTTTCTTAGTATCACAGACTCAAGTGTATCAATATAGTCAGTATGGTGGATTCAGAACTGAATTCTGGAGACAAGCGCACAAATTTTTGTACAATGGCATCTGGGATGCAGAGAAGTTGAGCAGTCTTTCCCCAGTCCCAAATCAGACAGTCCGACTCACTTGCATAGCATATCTACCATTATTTGCTACGTGTATTACAATTTACTTCACGAACCAACAGTGCTGCATTAAAAGCCTGATATACATGACAAGCCTGGCAAGAGCAACAGGGGCTCCATAACCAGATGCTAGTGACTAAGCTAGTCATCATGCTACATGGCCAAAATTACACCTGGAATAGCCTAATGCTGAAGTACAGTGATTAGCATTGCTGTTGCTGCCATTTGATCAGAATGAAAGCCACAACAACTGAAAATGTGTTGTAGAAGAACGTGTATGTACACAAAAATCACAACGTGAACAAGAACTGCGAAAACATCATTTTTACGGTGATAAATTTTGCATTCTATCTGTAAACTTACAAGTTAAAACAGCAAAAACATCACAAGACAGCAAGAAAGATTTATTTTGAGATGTTAAGGAGTCAGATGCAGTCCACCACATGAGATGCTGCAGGAACATTCACTGCCATCACTTCACTTCTTCCCACTCTTTCCCCTCTTCCCTTTCTTCCTGCCTTATTTCTTTCGTTTGGTACCTTTTCTGGAGATCTGCCAACAGAATCACAGGACTCCAGAATGATAATTTAGTTATAAAAACAGCTAACAGAATTCACAGAGAAACTGTTATAAATGGCACCAAAAGAAACAGAAATGACAACAAACAGCCATCACAAATCAGATTATCAAAGTTCCTACATGATATTATGTGAAATAACATCAAACCATCATAATGAAAACCGACCTTCATACTTCAAAACATGCAAATGAGGAAAAAACTGAATTTGCGAGTAAAGGAAAATTGTATTCATCATGAATAAAATATGCGCAAATACAGAAAGATATTAAACAAATACAGCACAGTGAGAGTTAGTTAGATAAATTTCATAACAGCATCAGATGTCACGTCATAAACGCATAACAAATAACACCGGCATATGGAGAATCTTACGTGGTAACGGATTAACAGAAGTGTTAGATGAAAACTCTGAGCACATCTTAACCACATAACCTGCATACTAGCAACAATATAAACACAGATCAGTCATATTAACAAATTCAGCTCATTAGTTCACAATACGGCTGAATTATACAACATATGCACCAGACAAAATTAAACCACAATTCAACGTATGTCAAATATACACTATTAGAACAAAATATTAAAAAATGGCTCTTCGCCATTCAATAAGCTGGTCCGTTAGCAACTTAGCATTGACTAGAATTCACTCAGTATGCATTGTCATAGTGTGCGTCTTCACAATATGCACGAGCACTCTCAATAAAATAGCAAAAAGCTCCGTGTATTCTAGCTGTTGTCACAGTTATCGACCAAAAAAACAAAATCTAATCATCAATATGGAAATACAAATTTCAAAGTATCAACAAGAAAACTTGCCCTCAGATGCAAACATGCAATAGCTAGCTCAGTTCGGAAATTACGACAGGTTTGCCCCCTGCTTGTTGTATAATTCTTATGCTTTGTACATACCATCGATGTTTTGACTTGATAAGAGCAAGCTTACAGAACCCTTAAATTCAAGCAGCGTGTCGGCATCTACCTGATTGCATCTGCTGTCATTCTGTGTGTCTGTGCGTGATCCACCCATATAACGGACACTATGGACAGCAACGACAACAATACTATAGCCGACCAAAAGTAGGCTGTGGCCTGCATTGTAGCTAGTGAGCAAGTCGTCCACCGACTTGTTCCTTCATGTGTTTTACCAGCTACTATATGCATTTGTCATGCACAAATAAATTTACTTACTTACTAAATAAAATAAGCAACGCTGCCTCGCGTACTACATAAAAAAAACAATAAATTACTACGGTAATAAGAATGGGAATGCAAGTAACAATTTGTTGACATACCCAACAATTTTAGTGCACCCTCATGACAAAAACAAATGCAGCACACAAGACAGCATAGACCTAGTGCATGTGAGGTAGTACCAGTTAGCAACAGTTAGTTACACAGATACACAGTGTCATAGACTGGTCCGGCAAAAAACAAACATAATAACTCCGCCAACAACAAACGTAGCAAAATATTGTCATGCCATTGTCGTCATCTATAAAACTAAAAACTCAAACCGATCTAAAATAAGTGAAAATAAAAATCAGTACAAAACTAAAAAGCACGCTAAAAGTGTGATCAAACCAACAAAACAGCACAACCGCGATGTTTGGCAAAGCATACAAAACGATTCCCCGGCAGGCATGTAGTTTAAAGCACAAAGCACAACTGTTCCAAAAAAATTTCTACAAGATTTACTCCAGTCAGACAGCAAAAACCTATAGCAATTATTGCAGCTTTGACAGCAAAATTTTAACACTTTATGTAAAATTTATTTAGTACAAAACAATGATAAAGAAAAACTTGCGAAATAAGAGACAATTCTAACAAACTGGACGTTCTTAATGAATTCACAAATGTTCTCTCTCTGAGGGCAAAATAAACGATAATAACAATAATCAGCATAAAGCTCCTGTTACTATGGACATAAAACAACAATAACCCTATCGCTTTAGTGGCCTCACTGTTGTAGTTTAGCAGCTAGTGATATCTCATGTTATAAGCAGCAGAACGCACAAAAAAACAAACACATATATACATACGTGCACATACTACAGACTCCCATTACAGAAATGCTAATAATGCTTCACCACCAATAGCAACATTGTCAAATCAGAATTTCATGATATGAACAAATTTTTGTATTAATGAGCATGACTGTGTAGGGTCCCTCCCGACATAGTATAGGTCACTTGGGGATGGCCTTTACAGGCAATGCACGTACACATGATAATGGAACAGTAAGTTTAACCTTTACATTACTGGAACAAACAGTCTAACCTTCACAGAATAACCTAATATAAAACATAAAACACAGAAACGAGCTAAACCCAAAATTGTAAGAACTCGCCATTATGAGTGTGCATATGTAACAGTGACGGCAGTTCTAACAATCTTCCCTGTCATCCTCCAGACAGTCATCAATCTCAGAATGTTGTGTATTGGAGGACAGGGGGCAATTTCGTATTAACGAAAATTCACGCAATACACTGATAATACACTGATACCATCATTGTGAGTTGCCAATCCAACTAGAAATTTGGGGACAAAGCCCAACGTGAGTCCACCCAGCGCCATAAGTCCGACTGGGGGAAAATGTAGTGGGTTGAAATTCCCCCCGTAGCAAAGTCACGTGGCCCGAACTCTAACAAATTAGCATATGCAGAATGTGCATTGTCGACTTAGGGTACGTCAACATCCGTGGTTGTAACTTTTTTTGTTAGTGGACCAAAGTTCACCATTTTTTGCTGAACCCAGCAGTGATCAATGTCGACCAAGTTTGTTTCCGGTTTTTGATATCTCGATCTTTTCCTTCGCAGTCAAAGTTGAAAGCTGTCTAAAATCAGGCCAAATTTTCGACTTTTTGGCCCTAGAAATTGGTGGGGTGTGGGCCTCCAAAAATTTGTACATAAGTGATCATGCCCCCCCCCTTATGGCCCATCATGTGGCAAAGTTTCATGGGGGTATTCCCTTTACGTCAGAAGTTACAGGCACAGATGAGATATGTCAAATTTTAAGCCAATTTTTGACCACCCTTTGTAAAAAATTGTAAGAAGGACCCTTGTCCCTGGTGAGAGATGTGTTAGTAAGAATTGGTCATTCTCTAGTGCGTGTAAAAAGTTGGGGGCGTGGCACCCCCTAGGTACTGAAATATGGTCTTCAGAAAAAGTCATTTTGGGTGGGTATGATTCCACCTCTAGACCTCAAAAGTTAGTGGACCAAAGTTCACCAGACTTTTTTCACCTAATGCGGAGGAATCGCAGTAAATCAAATACTTGACTGATTTTGAAGATATTTGCCGCTGAAGTTTAAAGTCGTCCGAAATTGGGCCAAATTTTGCATGTTTTTGGCCCTAAAATATTTTTGGGGTGAACCCCCCGAAATTTTGGACCAGCATTATAAAGTTCGATCGATGTGCAAAATTTCATGGCAATCGGCTGATGTGTCTCGCAGATCTCTAGTTGGAATGAAATAATAAATAACAAAATTCTGTGGTAAAACATAAGCCCACTCCAAAAACTATCATTTCCGGGCGGACTAATTAGAAAGAGAAGTGATGAAAAATATCAAGGCTTCACCGAGAATGATGCTGCAGATTAGCGAGCACAGATGAATCTCAGTTTACATTTTTGGTTTGGATTGGATATTTAGGCGGCAGGGCCCCCAAACTGGGGCATCGCACCGACGGGCTGTGGTGTGTGAACAACTTGCCCAAGGTTGTTACTTGAGAGTGCAGTGGTTAGGGATCGAACCCCCGACCTTGTGGTCATTGGGTCCGACATGCTAACCACTAGACTACCAAGCCACATCTTAATGGCAAAAAAATCCTGGATGACCCAAAATCCATAAAAAAACGCATCACCCTTTTTAGGCTATGCCCAACCTTCTCCAAAAAATCCAGCAAAATTATACCGTATTTTTTTCTTGCACTAATCAAAAACATAATCCCCGCCACTCTGGCAGAAGTAAGTATTAAAGAAATATTAAGCACTGACGTTTTGACCAGAGCACCTGGCACCAGCACCAGAATTAACATGATACAGATCTATGTATTCGGTCCATCCCGAAAATGCAGCATTTCCATGTACAGCAGAAGAATGGCTTTTGACAAACAGGCACGAAGAACATGACAGATGCTTACACAGCAGCGTGAAAACTGACGATCAAAGCAGCTCCAGTGAGAAATGTATTGCCTACAGCAATGCTAGCATGAATCAATACTACCGGGTAATTACTATGCTGGCCTGTTCAACCAGTGATCGTTTTCTGATGTGTTTTATTGGGTATTAGATTTCTGTTGTCCTCCAGACAAGCAAATGATAAGAGATATATGAAAGACAAGACATACAATTTTGAACTTCTGTTGTAAAATAACAGAGTGTGTAAAGAAAAAAAATGTCAGTAAAATAATAAAAAAATTATTACGACTTGAGAGTAAGAATAAAGCAGAAACAGCACACTGACCTAATTAAGTTAATGCCTGCAGCAATGACTTGAACTAACAACAAAAAAATACAAATTCAGTATTTATGAGCTTAAAAGATTCAACTCAAACAAATTGATCGCAACAAGTTGCATGAAAAACAGATACAAATCAGATACAAATTGAAAGTGGGCTTTTTGGCAAAAATGTTAGGTGGGGTAAGCTTCCACCCTCTCCCCCGGAAAAAGGTGGGTTTTTCACCGGAAGCCAAATACTTGACACTGGCTACGTGGTACATCCACTGATGCAGCCAGCATGCAGCTATTTACAGCAACAGTCAACAAACAAATATCATATTATCTACACCTCAACAGTTATGGTCCCAGCCAGACTACAGGGACCCAATTCACAGAAAATCTTAAGATTATCTGCAGACAATTAGTGATAGTTAGTTAATTAACAGAAAAATTACGACAATCTTAAGACATATGTTAAGTATACATTAAGGGAATATTATGACAAAGTGTTAGCATATGAAAGACAAGTACATGTATTCTGAATTCACTTAGATACTATTAACGCATCATAGGTCTTGGGACAAATCTTAAGATACCCACTGTGAATTGGAGCCCAGCCTCCATAATAACTAACATGCAAACTGTGCATGTAACAGAAACGCACAAGACTGATAGCAAATACGAATTGTACATCTGACAACACCAGAATTAATAAATACACTACTCAATGATAATTAACTAGTCTGCAGTTTCTTTGCTCTGCCGTCATCTCTTAAGTTGCTACAGCACCACCGGCTGGACACAGTTCTCGCCTTCGCAATAAATAACACATGCACACTACAAGCGACCAGATCTCAAAGCTCTGCTGCTGCCACCTGGCGAATATAAACGACAACACAGCTGCTATATTGTAATCATGAAGAATTCGGGATATGATCAAGAACGCAGAATCCGTGTGCTAACAATCAGGCCATACAGAAAATTTTATAGAAATTCGTTCATAACTATGAAGTAATTCAATGACAAAAATGAACCTACCCAAACAGCTGCAATGACATAACCTTCTTCACTGCTTTGTCTTGTAAATGATAATTGCAAGCAACAAAGCTAGCATTTTTTTTTCAATAACAGATGTACAATGCAGTTATGCTTCAAACATTACTTCTTAGAGTAAATAGAAACTTTTGGTTTATGGCTACTTGCTACAGTGGTGACGACACACCCAGGGACATCGGAAATCAGAGCGGGGCCCAGGGAAACATTCCTGTGGAGCACCTCTGGCGAGAAATTTTCTGCAATTTTTCTGTTTAAAATGGCAAATTCTGGTGTACTTTATACTTCTGAGTGACAGCAGGACCCCCCAAATGTCGTGGGGCCCAGGGTAACTACCCCCTCTCTCAACGAGCCTGGACAAACCTCATGACCAGAAAGTGCTTTAAAATCTCAGAAATGGTAGCTGATAGCGTGAGCTAATGCTAGAAAAACTGTAACCGCAAAGCAGCAAACAGACGTACCACCGCCCAAAGAAGTAATGCAGCCTTCACACACACAGCCTGAAAACTACTATTCATTTTCCATCACATTTGGGTAGGAGGCTGAGTTGACTGGAGTACATAGTAGGACAGCATACAAATAATATACAGTGAGATTAAAACTGCAATCTGGAAAGTTGTTTAAGTCTGATACTAAAGTCTACCACTATGCCACCACAGCACATGTCTCTACCAACTTGCATCAGGATCAGTCAGTAGCTTATCTAAAGAAACTTTACAATATCTTTTTGTACTCTATGCAGTGTACATTATACAACAACTGTTCTAGACTATGCCGATTACTAATGCCAGCCAAAATATCAAGTGCCATGCTAGAATAAAAAAAATACTTTCAATGGTTACTAGTCACCTGAAAACCAAACAATTCCTACTGTGACTAGAAGCAGCACACGATGTCTCAGTAGTATCACTCGATTAGAGATCGAGACAATTAATACAACAAAATGTCATGAATAATATGACCAGATAACAAAAAATTCAGTCGTCATCTACAACCAGCCCTTTCTTGCAGTTACTTCACAATAAGATGGTGCCCAAAACTAAAACTTTGAAGACTGCTGCATAGTAGTTTCTCTGGCCAAGAATGTTAAAACCGAGGAATGGAGCAAATACAGATAACATACATTTTAACTTCTAAACGACTTTTAAGTTGTTCTGTATCTAAATAAACTGACAGACTGATCGACAACTGCAACATTCAAAACTAACTAGACCACGTGTTAATTTACAGAAAATTTACAAATACAACACCAGAATGCGACGTCACTATGTACACAAGACACCTTATAAAGTATGCTTAAGCACAAACAGGACCAATACCAATGAAAACATGGGACCATCCATGCAGAGATTGTACACGAGAAACTGTTACTTTCTACGATGCACCCCAAAAATACAAAATTAACATATTACTGGTATGAATGCTACCAATGTGCTATTAAACAGTACCGCAGCCAGAAATGTGAAGATGACAATAAACAGTTTTCCACGACAGGATTTTTTCCTGATCTAATAACAACCTAAGTTTGCTAATTTGTCAATGTTTTGGCAACTGCTGCAGTGCTGCTGTCTTATGATTTTCGTTCACAGCTAGATATTGCTGTGATGAACACAAAAAATATTTTTCTGATGTCTGCTGAATTAATTCCTGACTTCTCTCTGACACAATTCAACTTCCCTGACGTTTCCAGTTGTCCCTGACGAGCGATGACTGTCTGATTGGAGAGGCAGAGTGGCTCTGATCGTGAAGTGAAGTCACTGTGAAGTCGTGACTGATTCGCAGTCAACAAATTCCTCGTCGTCGTCGCTGCTATGTGTCTCGATGCTGACCCTTGGGCCAATGCTGCAGCTGCTGCCGCCACGCTGGTTCGATGGCACCTGGTTCATGTACCAGTTGCGATTGTCCTCCAGCGTGTCCAATATATCCTGACAGTCCGGCTGCACCAAATCCGCCCAAGTCTCCCACAGCGGGTGAACGACGTAGTCTATGAAGCCGACCTACCAAGCAACACACAGTCCACCTGAACACTGTTTCCATTTAACGCAACGATAAACACTGCGCAGCTGACCAGGCCAGGAAAGACATACATGGCCAAACAACAAAGACATAACCAATCCACGATGCCTCTGGTGTTTTCCGAAGAGGATTGGGGCAGCCGCAGTGAGTGACCCAACCCCTTGACGGCAAATGAGAGAGAGAGAGAGTGAGAACAGGCACTGCATCTATCTTTGCATTTTGCCTGCTGTGTTGCTTCCATCAGCTGCACTTTTCTTGCGTTCATTGCGTACTTGCTCTTGCCTGCATACTTTTCAAGCATTGCCTGCATTAAAAAAGTATGCAAGAGCCTGCATTGTGTAGTTGATGGTAACTAGGCATCAGACATTAAATAGCTCTTATGGCTATCAATCCCGAGCTACCGAGTGCCACCCGTCATGTAAAATATACCATGAAGACTTGAAACAAAAAAAGCTGCACTGCTGGTTCATTCACTTTCTACAATCTGTGCAATACAACTGTAATGAACTGAACTACACTGAAATATTTCAGATTTCAGTTCAGCTCAGTCGTTTAGTACATTCCTGAAAATGCAACTAAATCGGCATTTCAGTTCTTGCACTCAAATGCAACCAAACCGACTTGGGATTTGAGTTCATACGGTACACATTTGTCACTTTACACACTCCTTAAGAAAAATTCCATGCTGCACCATCTATTCTAAAAGTTCAGCCCAGCGAGACCAACCTGTGACTTTTCAATGGATGCCGTGTGTCGATCACACATAGGACTGATGTCCATGCCCTGATCCCTCTCCAGGTCACCCTGCCGGAAGAACTCCTGCATGACGCGCTCAGTCCACTGCCGGTAAATGTTAAGAGGCTTGGTTGGGTTGCTCAGGTCAGCGCAGTGCACCAGGTTCTGCAGCACCTGCACAAATCACATCCATTCCGCAATACAACCAGTGCTCTCACAAGATAATTTCACTGTCCGCAGTTGCGACAACAGTATTGCTTTCACCATCGTGGTCAAGTTTGTTTGTTTGTCTGTTTTTCCCCATCACTGCGATAGCTCGTGAACTGCCGTGTGGTACTTAGCTCAATAAAATGCCGCACAAACATGTAGCTTGTAAACATCTAGAACCCTACTGAATTTCAAGGTCATAAATCAAAGGTCAAAATCATAGGACCAGACTTTTGGATACCTTAACACTGTGAGGTAAACCCTGTACCATGCTGTTAATAGCTGGTGCTAAGCCGACAGCTACTGGCAGATGCCAATGTTATTGCCATGTCATCAATATCGCAGCATGCCACAGCAGATACTGTGGACAGCTTAGCCTTAAATGAGGCTTGACAGTCTAGTTTGTTATGTTTCTGATGCAGTGACTTAAAAGAAAGATGGCGAGAAAAGCAAGGAAGAAGAGAATAAAGGTCCCACAGCTCTATACAGCATATGGCTACAAAAAAGAGTAATCCGGCCCTGGAAATGATATTAAATTTTAAATGTAAACAAGACAGTTCAGGACAAACCCTAAACCATCAAGCCGTTGTCAGCTGTCTAGTGAGAACCAAAATAAGCAAAAATTAGCAGCACTCTGCCGGCATAATGCTGTATACCGAAACGTACAGTATGAAGCACATACCTGTAGCCGTTCACTGACGTCCGAGAGTAACAAAGTCGTGCTTCCACTAGACAACCTCTGAGTCTCAACCATTGTTTTCAGATGTGCAAGGTGATCCAGGTGTTTACTCATGTCTGTTGCCAACACCTAGATCACAATAATAATGTTAATAATGATAGAAATACAGGTAGTAATGTTTGAATGTTTTTCATCGATCGTTAACTTTTTAAAGATTAATCATTAATCAATCCTTCATTTTGATTTTAAGTCAAACTCTGACTGCTGCAAAAGAATTGTGTTTGTTTTCACTTAAAACTGTTATCATTTATTCAATAAGATAGTTTTACGTCTTTCAGATCCATTAGCTTAGCTGGATTGAATTGTCAGTTTTAAAGTACAAACTGCATCTCAATTATCGATATCACATGAGATACAGACCATGCCAATGACCATGCGTCGAAGTGCCTGCCGCTGTTTGACCGGCACGTTCTGCAAAATGTTGCAGCCGGTGTCCTGCAGTAGTTTGAATGCTACGGCCAAATGATGATTCTCCAGCACTGACTCATCATTGTACATCAGTGCCAGCTCGGAGCCTGCATGTAATAATAATAACAGCAACAGCCACAACGATGTTTATGGCGCTGTCACTGCGAGAGTTCACCCAGTTCATTTGGCTAGAAGCACGAGTGCTGGATAGCCACCGACCAGTGGACCAAGCTAATCGGCCTGAGCCTCAAATTTGCATGAACTGACCTTTTAGGAGGCCGAACAATGATATACTACTACTACTACTACTACTACTACTACTACTACTACTAATCACATTTATATAGCGCCAATATGCGGAGCTGCAGAGGCGCTGATATTAACATGTATGTACAGAAAACAACTGTGATAGCATGGCAATTACTGACCAGTGGTTACAAGGTACTGGTTGTTGACACCAGGGTGGTCAACGTCATGCACGACACATGCAAATATCGTAGCAAATATCTCCAGATCCGTGAACACGTTCTACACACAGATGGACATTACAGTGTATACATGACACAAGACATAATACATACCCAAATACATATACATCCAATTTTCAGATGTCACACAAATACTACTGAAAAGAGTCCTATAATGTAACGTGCAATAAATAATGCTGTCAAAGTTATGATGGCGAAAGTAGATGCGTCGACTTTATTTTGACCCAGTGCACAAATGAAATGACAGACCAAGTGATCAAGTAACTGATACATTTGTCAAAATTCTGTGGCCCACAAAAAACCGTGTTCCCTAATAACGATAGATGACATTAGTACTACAATTACACAGTGTTTCATAAAAAAGACACCCTTTTTCTTTCTTTCATAACTCAGTCAAATGATGATCAATTTACACAAAATTTTTACCAAATGAAGCTGAAGAAATACTAATTCAAAATACTTAAACAAAATATGGCTTATAGTTAAATATTCTTTGCTAATCATGACGTAATGCTGATGCCAGAGTGTACAAACTGGCTTGTTGCAACCGATGCTAACAAACTTGCTGAATAGCTGTCCTGCATCGATGGCGAACTTTATCTGGTTTATTGATGACAAACTGTTGAAGTTTTAACATTGTAGCTACAAAAATGCCCAAAACGATAACTTTCACACACATGTGGAGATAGCTTAACTTTTACACTTTTCAGCAAGAGAGTGCACCAGCACAATCCGCTTACGAGATGGATGAGTTTATGGACTGCGAGATGCCTGATTTTATGCCTCCATGTTGCTAAGTGCTGCAAGATGAACATTTTTCATCAGTAAACCAGATAAAGTTCACCATCAAAGCAAGGTAGCTACTGACAGAACCAGTTAGGACAAGCCAGTTTGTACTCAGGACACATTATGACGTCAGCATTACATTACGACTAGTAAAAAATATCTAACTAACAGCCACATTTTGTTGAAATAATTTGAATTTGTATTTCCTCAGCTACATCTGGTAAAAATTGCATGCAAACTGATCACCATTCGACTGAGTTATAAAAGAAACGAAAAGGGTGCCTTTTTATGAAACATCAGGGTAGATGTTAGTGTTCCTTCTGGAGCCTTTCTATCCTTGGCTGGCATTTTGTTGTTTTTATTTGTGTTGCTGGTGTTGTCAATGTCAGTGCTGAAATAAATAAATAAAAAATAAATAATCATGTAGTCAGCAATTACCACAGAACGAAAACGTCAGCAGACCTGCAGTGCGGGAAGAGACAGCAGTACATGTGATGACTGCGTTACATCGGCCGCATGTATCTTGTTGTGGTATGTAGTATCACAGTGATAATGATCCTCCACATGCATCAAGTAAGTTACCAGCGACGTCGCCGGGATTTTGAACTTCGAAAGCATATGGTATTCCTTACAACAACCATCACATACACTTATCAGTTCAGTTCAGTTCAGTTCAGTTCAATAAGCACACTTCTGTTCAACTGTTCTTACAGTAAAGCTATATCACAAATGTGCACTAAGACCAAAGGTCCTGTTGGATAGTTCAGTTTGCAGACGACTACAGAAACCGGAAGGCAATAAGGACAAGTCTTGGATGGCTGTTGGTAGTAAATTCGAGGGTGCAGGACCAAACACCAAGAGCTGCAAGATCTGTTTCAAGACAGACAAGAGCCAAGGATTCATGGGTCATGGCATAAGCACAAACACAGACACAAATATTAAATGCTGTTGACAACAGGATGTTCGCAGATTGGTCACACAATGATTTTCATTGTAATTTTTTCTTGCAATTTAAACCCATTAAAATCAGCTAACGACTGATTTGAATTTGAAATCAAAGCAGCTACAAAAAAACGCAATTAAAATCTTACTCAATGATGCTAACATTATGCCAATAATCACTGGTGTTGTCCCGAACAAAAAAAATGTAATAATAAACTAATAAATTACACAAATTCGTCAAAACACAGTTCCATTTCAAATAAAGAGTTATATTTTGATAAATATGTATGACTTATTAGTTAGCATTTCAACAGGTCTACGAGTCTATTCAAAGGTAACAATTAATTGTTTTCCACAAGATTTGCTACCCCGAAGACAGCTGTTCAATTGCATAACTTTTCCCAGTAAGTATCAAATTCCCGGACATTTCCAGGTCTTCCAGACAAGCAATAATACCACACTAATCAAGAGTGTATCTACTGTCAATGAAACAAGGGCAAAATTCAATTAACCTTGAATAGTGTGTAGCCAATGACTGTTAATGGTCTGCCATTGGATAGCTCTGACAGTTCAAACATGTCAATACCCCATTCACCAATCGAGGTGATCATCTGTAACAGAAAAACACGAAACCAATGATTAACAAATGGCTGGCACAAAAACAGATGACAATGACATGCATTATTACAACAATGCGCCAACACCAGTATTGGTCCTGCAGTGTATCCGAGCAGAAAAAGCAGAACAAACATACTGGTAAATGTCACAGTTTTTCAACTTGTAATTTTTATTTAAATTTACTTCATTTTTCGTTCTGACACAGCCAGCTCCCCAGACAAATAATAACCCAAAAGTAAGACTGATGAACGAAAACAGTGGCTGACCTCAGCCAGTGGCTGTTCGTTAGGGATTTCAACTCCGAATCTCGGTACAATGCCAACGACGCTGTTGGACTGTTGCAGTCGTCGTACGCCAGAGATCTGAGACATTGGCGCCGCTGCCGACGATGGAGCCTTGTCATTACCATCGCTGCCATTCGCCTGCTGCTGTCGACTTTTGTTCATGTCCAGATCCGAATTCTTGTCTATGATGTCGGAAAATCCACAAGCACAACTTGATCAAGTTATACACCGAAGAATTCATCAAAGCACAACCTTTGTTAACCGCACACCAACTGCGTTTGTACTGAAAGTATATTGGTAGTAAATCACCAACAGGTGACATCCACCATCAAGACTAGGCCTTAATAATCCCGTGCTTCTGGTTTCTATCTGTCCCTTAAAGAACGTTGCATCCCTAAATTTTTTATTCAATATTGAAAAATATTTTTTTGCAGTTTTTTACTTTGTTTTCAAAGTTTTACCGAAAAACAACTGTTTGCAACTAGTCTGTTGTACTGCAGTATCTTCACATTACTTCTCGTGCGTACTATTTAATGTGTCAACTTGTTTTTATGAGTTGTGGTGTACTATTACACGACATGTCACGATATCAAAAAAAATTACATATCCACCCAACAACCCTACTTTTTTACCAGCTAAAACTGAAAGCACAATGTAAGAGCTGAAAGTCAAAGACCAGCAGCATCATATACAGGCAAATGCACGGAGTCACAGCAGCTACTTCCACTGTCTTAAAAAAAGTTATATCCTCACTGTTATCTGTTGCCTGTCCACAAACATAAGTTACACTGATAAATTCAAAGAATTTCTTTCGAATGGTTAAGTGCAGTTCAAATAACAATCAACTACATTTGGATGGCAATCCAGAAAAAGACAAAGAAATTTCAAATTTTTGAACAATTATTTATTGAACAGCATGGTAAATAACCAAAAACCAAAAACAGTCGTCAGCAGATATGTGAGCTCTTCGAGTGGTACACTCTAGTTAATGAGGTAATGCACTGACCAAGAAATGTATTGGCAATGTACTCGGACACTTGGTTCCCGGCTTTGCTAGATTCGGCGAAATGACTCAGCTCTTTGTTCAACATTCGCTTGAACTGTAATCAGAATCACATAACAACATCGGCTGCCTTCCAATAACATGAAAAAAACGATATCAGCAAAATATCTGTAGAATGTAACACTAGTTAATAATATGTTGATCAGTTGTAACAAAAACCATCGCTTTGATGTACTTTGAAGAAAATATGTTGTGCCAGCTAAATGCAATAATCGATCATTATAAAGAAGATACTGCACACGACACAAAATTATATACCTAGGGCATGGACTAAGTAAGTAGCACTCTATGCTTCATTAAATTTAGTTGGGACTGCATTAAGCGTGTCCGGCAATTTATTGCACAGCTCCTAACAGGTCATGAATCTTGCCTGTCTATCCATTCATCTTTGTCTCCTAACTTAAAAACGAAAAAAATGTAGAAAAACTAAAACTGATGTGAACATACCCCAGGGCAAGCGTAACCAGCACGCCAATTTTCAGTATTAGTATTAGTAGCCTAGAAGATCGAAGAAAGGGGTCAGGGTCAGGGTTGCACAGTGCAGATTATGGTGACCTATGGTCACATGAACATGTACAATATGTCAGCACCAAGCCGGCAACTGTTTTCAGTTACAAAAGAAACTCAGACACAGTTAAGCTGCTGTGGATGCCGACCTTGCTGGTGGCCATGTCGCTGACAGACCGGTGAGTCTGGATTGTCTCCAGCTGTTCCAGACACCAGTCCAACTCTCCCAGAGTTGTCGCTGCCAGCTTGTCAAAATCCTCGTCTTCATTCACACAACATACACACACAGGCACTTACCGAATTCACGCTCACTACGCCAAAGCCGGCCGGTGATGAACAGAGAATTCTGCTGCAAAAGACGACTGAAAAAAAACAGATAAGTCAAAATCTAATCGAAACCTAAAATGCAGTTGCTAATAAAGAAAACACCGACTGAAATTAGTTTTTCTCTAAATCATGGAAACTGGACACAATCTCAATCAAGTTGCACCTATCAAATGCTCAATTTGGTTATATCAAAAATTAAGTGTAACTGTTAGAACTGCTAAACCAATAGCATGCTGTTAGCTGAGATAAAAGATGCGCCTAAATAGTGCTGTGCGATACCTGAAATTAGAGCCAAGATAACGATACCGTCTCAGGTATCGAGTATCGTGATACTATTGCGATACCGGAAGCACATATGAAACATTAGTTTGCAGGCCTGTCGAGATAGGGGAGGGGGTAGTTTTGCTGGGCCCCACGACGTTTAGGGCCCAGCCGTTGCTTAAAAAATTTACTATAATTTATGCTTGACGCTGGAAATGATCATCTGAATTGAGTTGTCGACAGTCATCAGTTATTTTGCGACAATTTTACAACAAATCTGTTTTCTTGGATGCTTTCTGCACTGATCTTCAAAGATGTCAAACTTGAAACTGATTCAATGTGGGGGGGGCACTCACACTCACTCCAGTAATTCAACGTAGTATCAATGTTGATCATTATGCAGTGCTGCAACACTTTTGCAAAAACTAGTTTAAACTAAATATGTAAACAACGCATGACAGACAGTGCAAAACTTCGTCATCATCGGCCAGCATATGCATGCCGCGTGCGCATTGCGCGCCCATCAGTCGCACCACGGTTAGATCACAAAAGTTGACAAAACAGCACAACGAACTAGAGATGCGCCGTTTTGACATAACACTTATCAACGCAATATAAGCTTACTAACTTACAAGAATGTTTTTGACGTGACGTCCTATTTTCATTGTTGTCACATAGTGTGCACTGCGCAGTTGTCAACAATAGAGCGATTGCATGGTATCGAAACTGGTATTGTCATGTCACGATACTTGACGATATCATGGCGCCGCAATATATCGCGATATATCGAGACTCTTCGATACTGCTGTTGAGACGTCGGTACTCACAAGACTTATCAAGGTATCGAAGGTATCGCACAGCACTACTCCTAAACACATGCATCTCAAAGGTTGCTTTAGACTACAGGACAAGTAAATATGTACGTGCTCAGTTAACACAGACCACTGACTGCAGATGATGAATTCTGGGATGGGTTGTCAGTATTCCCAGTCGATGATGACAATGATGATGACTTAGACCTGTACAACGGGACAGACAATACAAGCAACTGCTGCATGTGTACCACACTAGCTAAAAGTAACATAAAACATCTGACTTAAACTTGCACATCAGCAAAATACAAGCAGTCACTGTGCATCCAGATAAATAAAAACAATATCTGCCACAGCAGCCGCAATAGAGGCACAAAGAGACAATACAATTCCCTCGAATGACTAACTACAACACTGCTACATCATCCACTACATTTGGTTGTGGATGATGTAGCATCTGGATGCTGGGCAATGGTCTTAGATTTAAGGCACAAATTTTTCAGCTTTAGCATTTATGGCCTTGGCCTACAACTAAGAGTCTAAGCCTAGTAATTGGTAATTTTTTTGTCAACAATAGTATAATCACTCAACACACGACAACAACATTCTGCAATCTCACTGCTATTAAATGAAATCCAGTGACATGCAGGCATCAGTAGAATCATTTCAGTCTAAAAATTACCATTCCAGCCCACTTTGTGCCTTGTGCTTTCTCAACATCACTGCCAGTGATGGGAGCCATTAAGCACTGCTCCAGTTAGGTTTTATAGGATATTTGTCTGTTCTGTCAGATGTTCTTAATGTCAAAATTATGACAAAAACAATATACAACATTTCACTGAACACAAAATCACCTCATAACGAACTGCAAATGCCACTTATTTATTGATTTATCAACAACTTATGTACAAATTCATACAACATACTCTGTCAGCTTCACGTACTGAGCCCGTACATTCCGTAACCGATGTAGGATCTGTGCAAACGGTGTCACGATCGTCTCCTCATATAATCTGTTTCAAAACACAACAAATGAGCTGATAAAGTCGTGATTGCAAAAAGCCCAGCACCAGACTATGGTCTTGGGAGCTCTAAAATTTTAGAGAAACTCCCCAATATCCAGTCCCTGCAAACCCCACAACCTTAGACCAGAAATGGCATAGCATGGATAACATATGGTGAAATAAGTAGCACCCTAACTGTTAGACATAGTGCAGTGTTGAAAGCACTCAGTTGTTCAAGCTCTGCCAGAAATTGTCTTTTTTATTTTGGCAGTTTTGGCTGTCTACAGAAATCGCAATAGTTGATATAAAAAAATCCCGTAAATAGGAATTCCTGCATCCGGATTGTGTGATCCGGATTGGCAGACTATCACCAAAATCCAACCACCACTTGTTACCATCCGAAAAAGACTTGCATGAAAATCCATACATAACTTTTACAAGACATTGTGCAGACTGATAAAAACACTAAACAAAAATGACCGACAAATACTGTGTGCAAATATGAAATCCGCATCTCAAAAGACATAGCTCTAGCATGCTTTGAAAAACTGAGAAGAGAACAATAACAACAATAGTCACTAGTACAGGGTACACAGTCTTGCAAACAAGTCATACAAAGTCACATGAACAGAGATCAAAAGCTTTGAAGCTATACTCAATGCACCGAAGTAGATTAAGAATTTAGGATCTGACTCAGCATATAGAATTCTCACTGGCGAAAATAACATTGACTGTTATTCCAGAATCAAGAACTACTGGTACTGATTTGGACTAATATGAAATTATGGACATTAAAAAGCTTACAGCATAACAAGTTACAATCACACAGTAACATGTAACTGTTAACTGAATTTCTTGCTCTGGCAGACGCAAGTCATAAAGACTCACTGTTCTCGACTGGATGCAGCGGATTTGAGTGTCATCAGCATCATGTCTTGCTGAGCAGCTGACCGGTACAAAAACGACTCTCGTCGATGGCCGGTTGGCATAGCGACCAGACCGGCAGATGTCATTCTATCCATTGATGGGCAGGCGTCCGCATTCATCATGCCTTCCGGTTCAAAACTGAGCCAAAAATACACCCATCATGGAGTAAAACATCTGAATGACACATGTCAGCAGAGCAAAACGTAGCAAAGAAATTTATTTCTAACAATATCTTGTGGCGGCTCTTGAGAGCTACAATGCGAGACACCAAGTACAGTAGCAGCTACGAGAATCTCATGTAAAAGTGCGAGAAGTGCCTCAGATCTCAGATCACTAATACTGCGATAAAGTCTGCCTAGGTTATTGCAGATATCCATAATACGTACGCAGGAAACCACGTAAGACTAAAGCCAGCCTAGTATTCTGTAAACAATTAAATGTTGAACAGTCCTCACCCAACCATTGCCAGCGTGTGCCGCCGTCCTGACCGACACCGGGGGCCAGTGTCGGCTGTCCGTGGCCCTTTTCTCTGCTTTATGTTCGACAGTAACTCCGGAAGGTCGCCAAATTCAGCTTCTTCCAATTCCATATCGGCAGCAAGATCGTCCGATGTGTATCAAAGAGCAGCTGGCGGTGCCTAGCTGGCCTAGAGATCGTGTGACGAGCAACGGTTTACAGCAGGCGCGCCCCCACACTAGGCATCGCTGCTCTCTCGGACGGCTCAGAAATGTGTAAACAACGCTCGCAGGACGATACGAGACCGCCCGGGAAGACAAACGGGCACGGACAGCAACGATGAACGGAGAAGATTGATGAGATATCTGTCAATCGGCTACCAAACAACAACGCGTCACGTGGCCTTGACCTTCACATCTCCCAGGCCGCACAGCTGAGTGATCTTACTACG
>Ga0056128_1001785_pt1 | contig 24782 bp, 10 predicted proteins | sample WorMetLIZISLAND2_FD_71113 | JGI IMG/M metagenome (GOLD analysis project Ga0056128, IMG submission 71113) | Marine gutless worms symbiont microbial communities from Max Planck institute for Marine Microbiology, Germany - Olavius geniculatus... ... | reverse complement strand
CGCTAGTGACGAATCGAATGGTCTCGTGACTGACAATGTCTGTTGTTTAGTTAAAATAATACAGAAGGATAAAAGGATCTTTGCTGCTGTACAATTTGAAATTAAACTGTTTGATTTTTTTCTACCGGTCTAAATGGTCACTGATTATATTTATACGGACATACACTGTAAACTATCGAAATGCATTCGACAGACTCCGTGTTCGTATGAACATTATCTTGTTCTAAATAAATCACACTTTGGTTTATTGTGTGCGTAATTAAGTCGTTAGAACTTTTACTGGCACAACAATATTTGGCATTATGCAACAATTTGGAGAATCTGCGTTTTACACGGTAGTGCGTTGACATAAATAGGTGAAGTGGAAATGAGTGTACAGCTCACATAATTTTGTCGTCCTGGCCATCTGTGTGCCAACAGCTATCGAATTTTTTGAAGTTCTGACAAAAGCAAGTTAAGAAATTTTTTTGGCCCACCCTGTGTAAAGTTTTCCCGGTTCTTTTGCACTGGAATCTTGTGGTGACAAAAAACTGCAAGGTTATGAACAACTTGCCCGGAGCTAGTGAACAGTGCTACTTCAGTGGTAGTGTTCATTTAGGCGTGCAGGGACTTCATAGATCAAGAACGAACAAAAACTAGATTTTATTAGCGATTCAGATATTTTCGCGAATTATGAATACTAAATAGAGTTAGGGTTATTTGCCTTAAGGAGAAAGCGGGCGTGCAAAGTCCTTTGTGTTAGCCAGGCAGCGGCAAGTGCGTTCTCTGCAAATGTTTGAGATCTCTAAATACTTCTAGTTTATTCTAACCAGAGGCATTTAAGCATCAGTAATTTTGCTTCGTCCAGTCATTGTGCCGCTGCCAACTTAATTCAAGCGTGTAAAACTAGGCCTGTCTTTGAGGTAAAAATGCCGACCGGGTTTATGAGCCGATGCGCTTGCTAAAAATGCTGTGGCCTAAATGTAATCTTTCGAGTGAGACGTAGCAGACACACTACTGCGACAGTGGACGCATGGATGCTTCGCAAGACGGCACGTGGGCCTATAGTAGGCTTACTATGACATTGTGTGAGCTAAGCGTTAAGCAGATTTACCGCAGGCACAGTGTCTTGTAGCGCGACAAAAGCGTCAAATGGACAATGTCTTCGGCAGCTTCAAGACCAATTTCCGACTCACTTCGATCTGTTGTAGATCCGCTGTACGACAAGTCCGCTAACTGCAAAGCCAAGTAGCGGAGTTGTGGCTTTAATGCTAATTTCCACGCAGCTATACGCAAGATAGGCCCACGTACGCAATGCAATACTGAACGGAATTGTTACGCAAGTCGTAAAAACCCGAAGCGGCCAAACGACTGCGCATGGTTCAGCTCACAGCTGTGATTTGTCACATCTGGTGCATGTCGACTGGCTCACTGCCGCGTAAAATAGAATCCTAATCTCCCAGCGTTTTACGGTGAGCAGAAAAAATGTTTTAATGCTTGCGTAGAGTAGGCCTACCTAAGTAAAAAGCGAATTTATATAGCAGATAACGTTAAGATCAACCTTTGGGCTAATGCGCGTTGTGTTGCGTATACAGATAGCTTAACTAAAAAGAAAGCCCAGCTGTTGCTAGGACAGACGCGCTACAACCTACAGGACTGTTCCTGTTGCAGTACTGAACTTTAAAGCCATCCAAAGTCGATGATTTTTATCTTATCTGAAAAGATGTATATACATGCGATTTTCTATTAGTGATTAATAGCAACTTTGGCTCTACCTCTCACCGTTTCCGAGATACGGCCATTTACAGCTTGAAATTTTCCATTTAAAATTGCGGCCAAACCGCTGCAGATGGAAACATAATTACTACTGACAACCTATAGAAAGTCACCAGCGCCCTATCCGATAGTACAATCGCTGACCCCTACGACTTAGCGTTTAGCCACAATACCGCACGATTAGCATACCACAGTGCGTTATGACCCTTCAAGATCATCCAAGGTCATCGATTTTCATGTAATTTGAAAGCCAATATGCAACTTTTTATTATTAATTAATAGCAACATCGGCCGTATCTCACACCGTTTGGCCACAATACATCCGTGACAGACAGACGACGACGGACAGACGACATATCATGCAATAGACGCTCTATACGGCATAGCTGTAGCGCGTCAAAAACTGCGATTTCTTCATTTAGCTTGCCAGAATGAAGCAATGGTTGCGATAACGCCAGCGCTTTCTTAGCTCTGTATCTTGTAATTGTGCTGTCATCAATCCTGGTCAAGACTCTAAATAGGCAGGTAACATTTGTAGCGCCCATATGTCAGAACAGGTTAGAATCGTAGGCTTGTGTGTTAGTATAGCATCGTTTGTTGCTGATTAGTTACCGATAAGCAAACGGCTTACCTTTCAACTTTTCGTCACTGACGTGAGACACTTCACAACTCTGCAATTGCAGAAAGTTCTCAATCAATTAATAAATCAACGAATAGGTTAAATCAATTATTTGCTAATTCTGGCAATAGACTGTATTGGTATTCTTGTTTTTGGTCTGTTTAACTCGTCAGTTTTTTTTTCGTTTGAATACACCTGCTTCAGTTTTACTGATAATAGGACTTTTTGGAAGTCGCTTTAACAATCTATCGTAATTCTGTCCGTCTGTTTCTTTCGGTACAGATTCAGGCCCAAGTGAGTGAAACTCCGCGTTTTTGCCGTACTGTGATACCGCAAGTCTCTAGTTTTTTGTAACAAATTTTGTGCCGCTGGGTGTACGGATTCCTCTTGAGCAAGGGCGTCAAAGAGAGATAGGTCTACTCCATACAAAATCGTTATTTCACCGCTACAACTTTTGTAGCGTGAGAATGGTTTCAGATAGGCACAGACTTGCTGCTTACCATAACAAACACTCTCTGACGAGCTTTCCGGCGGTACCAACATCAATGAACTTAAACGACACTGAACCCTAAAAATAGCGAGTTTTAATAAATCTCAAGAGAAAATTGCGCCGAAATCACTTAAGATCGACAAAGACAACCTGCGTAAGAAAATTTCAGCATTAAACGCAAATTTTAACAGTGAAATTTTTGACCCTTTAAGTTCTTAAAATCCTCCTTGGACAAAAGCCTAGCTAAAACGACTTCCGAAAAAGGCTATTATTACTATCGGTCAATAAATAAATAAATAAATTAATCAATTAATTAATCAATTAAAAACATTTATAGAGCGCATCTAAAAAGTCTCTAATGAACTAGAGTAGTGTTAGTGAACCTAATTGTCAATATCTGCCAAATAAAAATGTTTAACTGCTGCCTAAAAGAATCGAAAAGTGTCCCCTATTGTTAATTTGCTATTATTATTACACAAGATAATACAGCGCGACGCAGCAGATGATACTAATATAATCTGTACATACCATGATGTACACTTTAACGAGAGAGCGATATCAGAAATGACCGCTGAATGATCAGGTCGCTTTGTCGACTAAACGCCAGAAACACGCCGGCAGACACGGTTCAGCTAACTTTATTTGTCCTCGGGTTAATAATCGTCGTCGTAGCGTAGGCCTACAGGTGGGTGGCACCCTACAGAGTTCAGCCGCTCACGCCTGCCAGTCAACAGCTTACTGTACGTCGATTCACGACGGGCACTGTCGCGAGTGGGCCTCGCCATAAGGGCCCTCACACATGTGCAATCAGATAAAACAAAATAAAATAAATAAATAAAGTTAAAAAACGCAAAACGACACATTTATTATCGCAGTGCATCTCTGCGATAAAATACAACTAAAGAAATTAAAACAACTAGAAACGGTCGCCGGCGACTCGGATTACTGTTATCACATGTAGAGCGAAACGTGAGGCTATACACAAACTTGCGGAAAAGGTCGGCTTATGGCACGGTTGTCGTCTGTCCGTCGTCGTCGTCGTCTGCAACAGATGTATTGTGACTAAGCGTTAAGTCGTAGGGAAAGTTTTTATACAGATGTGTCGTAAACCTAGTCGTGCAAAATTTCAGCGATCTAGTGCAAGGGGAACATTTTCAAATTTGCGGTTGAATGAAATGATGTAAAAATGTCCGTTTTCAATAGAAAACTGGCCGTATATATCGGAAACGGCGAGGGCCAAAATTACTGCTAATCACTAATAGGAAATGACATATTGGCTTTCAAATGACATGAAAATCATCGACTTTGGAAGGCTTGGATGACCTTGAAGGTTACTGACAGCCAGTAAGGTCGGCTATCCTAGCGACAGCTGGGCTTCTTGTACCGCAGGAGTTTGCATGCACTGCGACAAAACAAAAACGATGTTTTGCGATACCGTACGGTGTCTAGGTGGTTGTCAATTGCTTTTAACTTACTTTTTTTCGTTGCAAATATGCGACAGCCTTGTAGGCTATGACCCGGCCTACTGCCAGTCACCAAGGCGCTTCTGGCGTCAGTGGCATTCCGACCACGTTAGGACTATTCACGATTTTTAACTAGCGCCGAATTACGCGACTCATATCATAGTGACTCAAGTCCAGCCTGCACTTCCGACGCCATGCTGTTAGTCTAATATGCTGCATTGCGGCTCTCGCCTGCCCGCCTGTCTGTCCTGTACCGGATCTTATCATATATCATATATTCGTTTAATGTAAAGTTGACAGGCGCAACTTTCAACAACGCAAGCACAAGATACATAATTAATCCAAAAGCATGCAAGCGGAAAACGTCTCATAACTTGTCCGAGAGTTAAAAACGACTTTAAGAAAACTTACTTTCAAAAACTGTCGTTACAGACAGAACAAATGGGTGGATTTGTGGTTAAGAACACTAAAACAGACAAACAAATCAAGTATCGTAATAGGTTTGTTAGCTAATAACTGTATCTTGAAAACTAAAAAAGCTGTAAAAACAATTACAAAATTGGTTTGTCCGAACGCTACGCACGACAAAAATGCCATTTTTCACTGTCCATCCGTCTGTCGGTGAAGCTGATCTATCATGATTCATGATCAGGTTGGATTATCATGGAAAGTAACTACACTAATTGCATGAACACCTTTAGGGTCTACGCTCATCGAGGCCTCCTCCCAGATTGGCCGCTCAGCCTTGAAGGTAATCCCCAAATTTCTGCTGGAATACATCGCCCAGACACGTCTAAATCACCAGCCTAATGACGTTCATATAAAGTGAACTGAAAAAAAACTGTATTGTCAGTTCGTTCATTTCTGTTGCTTTGTATACTGTATAACGTGCGACGTCACCCGGATAAACACTCTTTAAGTATAAAATGTTAACTCATCGAGCGTTGTTCTTGTTTAAGACGACAGTAGGGAGATTTTGTCTGCAGTTTTAAGCTATACGAGCTGCCGCTAGTTTTTTGGCTTCTGTAGAACGAATTGCCGGACTATTAGGCGGCCTGTTGCCTCCGGCGTAAGCGGGGGCGCGGAATTCGCCGCATGCCATCATGCAATTCGCTGATCGGTCTCGTATTAAGCTCGTTGCTAATGATATTTGGGTCAATTTCACGGATCACGCTAGATGCATTCACCGAATGTTTCGCCAAATATTGTGACTCCAGAGTACGACACGCCCGTGCCAGGAGCGAATTTAGTTGCCTGATGCTATGCACTGACGGCAAAGACAGGAACATTGACCTAAAATAACACTAGGATATAAGCAGCATTCGACGATCAAGTCCATTACAATAACACGACAGCAAAATACAGTTGAAACAAATAGGAGACACAAAAAGAGATATCACACAAAAACCCATAAGTGACCTTGACTTTTGACTTATGTATGACCTTGATATTTACTATGGTGCTAGAGTTTGTCGAGGCAGAATGCAGTTCATGCAAAATTTCATCAAACTAAACTCAGCGGTTGATGAGTTATCGTGCTAACAGTGAAAAAAACTTAGAGAGGATGCTGAAAACAATACTGCTGTTTACTTTTCTTGTCTTGCAAAATAATTTGTCAAGAGTTGAGACGTTGAAGCTCTAGTCTGCCTGTCTGTGCTATGACAGCAAGCTTTGCTCCTTGACATTCAGTTGCGCTGTGCTTCGGGTGAGTGAGTTATGCTTACTGTCACACGTAGCGTATTAGCTGCATTGTTACGAGCTAGCGTTTTCACGCCATGCATCATGGATCACAGTGACACGGCCAGCAGACTCTCAACAGCGTGTTTGCCCCACTACATACTGTTACGCGCCATTGATACGTGAAAAACGTACGCGAGCGCGTGTATAGGACAATATTGCACGCAATAGAAAAGTCTAATAATATAGCGAGGTGACCTGAGTCTAAAATGTACGCATGTGAAAGTGCGGGTTGGTGACATTAAAACTATTAAAAACTATACTACGTTTTAACGGCTGCCAGGCAAAACTATAACCACTGATCTTACTTCATATGGTAACTAAGGTTTCGTTGAGGTCTCATGCTTATATATCTGCTGAATAGGCCGTTGCTATGGAGGATCTCACTCCGTAGCAATCGTTGCTAAGTGATAAATACGCCGTTGGATTTTCTGTAATTAGTGACTCATGAACAGTTTATTATAGATATAATATTTGACACATTTAGACTTTTATTATCTTTGTTATAGGCACACTAAGCTTGTTGCTAAGGGTTTTCTTTTGTCATGGCAACAAACGGCTGGTAAGCACCATGTATCCCAAATTTTTTCCTGTTAACATAAGTTCTTTTAAAGTTTAGTCCCTGGAGTACAATAAAATATGAATGGGGTTTAATCCCAGAGGGGGTGTCAGCTCCCCGACTAGTCCAATCACGAAGTAGGCCTAGGGCGTACGTATACGTAATAGAGCTGACTTTATTATACAGTACGAATTATACGATGCTCTCACGCACGAGGAATAAACCAGCTTATTGGCCGCTGAAACTGTTTGCATTGCATTTTATGCTGTAGCAGTGACATCTAGAAGCGGCCAGAAATCTCAAACCACTACCAAAAATGGTGCTGCCACCAAACGAACAAAAAGTACTTAATGCAGCTGATATCATCTAGTAGTAAATAATTCTTGATAAACCTAACGAATAATGATCGACAATTTGCCAGTTCTGAATCGCCACCAAAATAAAATCGCTTTTTTCTTGCCTGGTGTTAAAAATAAAAAGTGGCCCCTGAAACATACACGATTATTCATAACTACGGAAACCTTTGGCTATTATTGAATAACTCCGTGAAACATTGGCCAATTTTGGTAATTTTTGGCACGCAACATTACAAAGAAACTTGACGTGAATGGCTGTAGTTTAGCTCATCTCACCTTAATACTGTCACGTACACTCAATAACTACGAGACAAGTAAAGCGATTGAAGGCAGATAGAATGAAACATCGATTTCATAGGCTTATAGATTTCTTTTTAAGTAGGCTAATTAATTATAGTATTATCAAGGTTAATATTAATCTGGCCATTATTTCCGAGAACGCTGTTTATATGCAACTATCGATTCAACGTTTACGTGAAAACATAGGCTACTTTCTAGCATCACAAGAACGCCCCGGAGTCCGAAGTAGCTAGTAATTACCTCAGAGAAGAAAAGCAGACGACTGAGAATGTATATGAGAGGCAGGACACTGGCAGACCGACCGTAAGACAAGCTAATAACGCTGTTATCAGTAGCAGACAGCTGACGCTGGCGCCGTGCGTGCTGGGACCAGATAGTGTTCAAGACTGCGTACCGTACTAGGTTGGCATCGGCGTCATCATTATCAGACGTGGGAAATGAGGTGGAATCAACGAGATGTGATGTGACGTGATGCGAGGTGAGATGTTCAGCTGCTGAATCTAACGGCGTCATGAGTCTCCATTTACAGACTGACGACGACTCACGGGCTAACAATAAAAAGCTAGCTCTTAGACTGGACTGGTGAACTCCTTCTCCGGATAACATGAAAGGATGCACGGACGAACAGACTGTTTTGTTCTGTCCACACCTGCAGTATCTGAAACTTAATGGTGCTCAGCGGTAGTATATAACCTCACCGTGCAGTTTTACACTTTTACACTTTACTTAGCCGGCTGAAAGCGATACCCTTTGATATGTGTGTTTCCTCCCATGATAGATGCATTATATTTGTATTTTTTGGTTTATACTCACATATCATTTTTATTAAATGACTTTTTACGTCCGCTGATGTAAACAACTAGCTTTTATGCGAGCAAATTGTAATTATCACGATGGTTGGATTAACTAACGATAAATGCCGTTTGTTACAAGATGCGAGCATTTTGTGAAGAAACACTGCCGCGCCGACAGAATTATGAAAATAAATACATTTTAGCTGTGAACAATTAACAGCAAAATGTTAAAATTGTCGAAATAGTATCAATATCTTATTATGGGTTTATATTTTAAGTGTTAGTTTAGCCTTGCCGTTTTTCCAGCACACCGTCTGTTGTTCCTCATTATAAGTTTTATTATAATAATCATTTTATTATCGGTTTTTGTTGTTGTTTTAGTAGATGAAGTTTTTATATTGTGCATAATTATATTCAGCACGAAAAGGCCAAAGCGTCAATCTGTTGGTTCGGCCTAAGCCCAGTCCAAGTAAATGATAAGCAGAAAAATCGGCTGATCAACGGCAATCATCGTGGTTCGTAAGAGCGCCTGGGCGACCTGGCCGAAAAGCAGCGTAAGAGAATGTGATCTATGGCTAAGTCAACGTGGACAGTGATCAATCGTTGCACGATCTAATCAAAGATAGCGCTGCGATAGGATATAGCTTAATGCAGTTAGACAGCTGTGAAAATTAAAGACGACATTTTCAGTATTAGTTCCTGAGCGACAGGTGCCGCAACTGCTGCACTGCTACGCCGCAGTCCGCTCTGCATCTGGATCGATAGTCCAACGACACTGTACTGTAGAAACTTTGATTATTGCTTTTGTTATTTTTTCGTGCGAGTATAAAAATCTTTGAGCTCTGCGAAGAAATGGATCAGACCGCCGACAGTTGGCGAAAGCAGCGGTGATTTGGATCGATAGACAAACAAGTAACAGCGCGTAGTGCAGTAGCATGCGCGCAGTACACAGTCGCGCAGAGAGAGAGAGAGAGAGAGAGAGAGTCGGTTGTGTCACGTGATCAGTGTGTCGTCACGTGACCCACAGCTAGACCAGCTGTCGCTGCGACGCGTACGTCCGGGCCAGGCCGGAAGTTGTAGCAGACAGTCTGTCAGTCGAGTCACCGGGTTACCGACAACAGACTCCGGTGGCGTCGACGACGAAAACAGTCTGTGCTGAGGAATGAACGAAAGAACGAGCAAAGGATTGTCGATCTATTCGGTTGTAAATCTAAGACAGTCGGCAATTGTTGTGGTTGTCTATGACTAACTCAAGACGTGCAAGACCAGTCGTTTTTGGCGAATAACGAGTTACAATTGGGCCCAGCTGCGTTTATCCAGAAAAGAACGAACAAGCGAACGGCTGATGGAGACGAGTTTCGGTAGTGTTCGCGAGAATATGTTTAGCGGCAAAAATCGTAGTTCGGTTGTTATTTAAGCCTACACGATTTGTTTCGGAATTCGGATCTCCACTTACTTCGAGTTTGTTGTACAACATGCAGTACAATAAGTTGTACAGCTAGTTTACAACAAATTTGCAATTGCAGCAACTATACAAAAGATGGAAGCCTTAGGCTTACAGCATGTCAAGATGTAGCTTGTTGTACGACATAATTGTCAAACGAGTTCGCGATAAATCAAAATAGGCCTAAGTAAAGTTCCGGTTTAAGTAAAAAAAAAGCAGCTGATCGCTGATCATTTCGCCGCGAAGTTACATATACAGTTTAGCCGGTTTGCTTTATTTTCGAAGTTGAATGCTACAAAACGAGACGACCTCGGAGTTTCACAGGCTGTCGCTGACATTTGCGTGACGAACCGCCGACAGCTTAGAGATCCATCGTCGAATCACGTCCAATACAACATTCAGCCGCTCAGCCAGTTCTGGGTTTACTAATCCACGCCTTGCGTGAGCGTTAGCAGCGACAATCGTACACGTGACTGCACAAACCGAAGATTACTGGAGATCGGTGAGTTAGTCGAATACGTTATCCAATCTTATCAATTTTTATTGTAATAGTAGTCATAAGAAACGCTTTTCTAACGATTTTCCTTAACTGTTATTATATCTACCAGTAAAGTTCCCGTTCTATGGGCGGGTCTACTCCGTTACCCGGCAACTCAATCTCTTTTTCCTTCAGACTGTCTGCGGGGGATGTGGGGTGCAAGATGGGGCACACGGCCCAAGGACTCAAACGCCGCGGTCGGTGTCCGCGACCGTGCAACATAGAAAGCGCCAGAAGGGTATGACAGACAAACACGCTGGTTACTCGCACAGGACGATGTGAACATATCACACCCGTTTTACGTGAATTACACTGGCTGCCGGTGCGACACCGTGTCGAGTTCAAGATAGCCACACTGGTGTTCAAGGCACTGAACAATTTGGCACCTCCATACCTGGTCGACGATTGCAACTTGGTCAGCGATGACACTCGCCGACTACGTTCAGCCGCCTCTGTCACTTGTACTGTACCGAGGACAAGGGCACGGCTCGGTGACAGATCATTCGCTGTCGCCGGCCCACTAGTCTGGAACAGTTTGCCGGCTGCACTGCGGGCCGTAGAGGACTACAAACAGTTCAAAGCGCAACTAAAGACACATTTGTTTGACTGATTGAAACTGCGGCGCCTAGTGACTTTTGCTTTTAAGCGCCGTGTATAGATCCGCTCTATTATATTATTATTATTAAACAGACAGACGTTCCGCTCATTATATAGTAAGATGCTAAAACATACTAAAAATTCTAAACTCGTTTCCATGTCGTTTGCCAGTTCAGCTGAGTTCAGTGCAGTTCTGTCGCTTTCCACACTCCTTGGTGCTTTGCGTTCTAAATTTTTATACGCTACTTGTACAGATTATGCTTCGCGTTACATAAAAGTCGGTAAATAGATGTGAATGAATGTGTTGTAGTGGGAAGGGAGGAGGCGCTGTCAAGTGATGCCGGGGAAGTTTGAGCGACGTGGGCGTGGCGTCAGTCGTCAGTCGTCATGGGTGATGGAACCGGCCGAGAGAGAGTGGTGCGTACGTCGACTACAGCGCGACCAACTCCTACCAGTCTCTGGTTCACTGACCTACCGACAGGCGGCGCTAGTCATCGCTCTACTTTCTACGGTACGCGGCCATTCATCATGCATGCTGACCGCACGTCTCCATGAGACAGAATCACACGACAGACTTTACCTCCTTGTGGCAAACATCCTACGACTAATTCCCTTGTTACAAACTCTTTCCTATGTCAATTATTTTACATGACAAACTTCCATTTGACTGAGTGAGTAGTTTCTTAACAGCACATCAACATCCAAGAATCCATCTCGTGCTATGCAATGTTAAAAGTAAATGATTAAACCTACATTAAATTATACAAAACTAGTGTGTAACGAAAAGGCTACGACAACAGACCCTTCACTGGTGAAACGTGTGCTCTAAAAACAGAAAAAAATTATAAGTAATTAAATAAACTAATTGGTAAAATAATGACTAATAATTAAATTACTATTTTTATTAGAGAGTAATAGGTTAGTATAGGTCATTTCGGGGACGGCAACCATTTTTTATTAGTGAAGTCGTTGGCGTTTCTGCAATTGAACTGAAATAGTTCTGAGGAAGACAACAACGGTTGCCGTAACGCCAAAACTTAACCAATCAAGGTTAGTTTGACAAATTTATGTGATTTTTATAAATTTATATATAATTTATGTAACTTTTAGACTAGATCACCTTTGGCTGGCTTGGCTAACCCATTCGAAGTTGAATTAAATTCAATGCACTTATTTAATTTCGTGCTAGCAAGGATCGTCGTAGCAAGGGCTTGTGGTGAAGGTTTTTGTCGTCGGGAGGTTTTTTGTCTCTACAGTTTCCATGACATCGGAGTGCCGGTTTCATCTGTCATTCACGCTATGCTTGCTGCATCTGTCGTGACTCTACGGCTGATGAATTAATCAATAAGATCGATAACGTACACTGTTGAATGTTTTACGTCGTGAGCTAATGTTTTGTTGAAAAAAGAGTTTGTTTTTATTTTAATCTATTTTTCTTAATCTGATGCACGCTAGGAACTAAGCCCGATCACAGAATTATTGAAAATTAATTAGGAAGGTTTAATCTCTAAAAATATTTATCTATTTGCATTGCAGATTTCTGGTGTTAATCGGCAATGTTTGGATTAACTTTGGTGTTAATAGCAGCCCTTTCAGGTTAATTTTTTTTATCTATGACGTTCGCAAATGTCGGTTCTTATACTAAAATGACACCAAAGTTAGTCATAAGTTCATGTTTGCGGTAGCTTGGCGTGTGTTAAGCCTTTTCCTGCGCGAAACATGAACTCCCGTAACGTGCGCATTTACCGCCGCACTTGCATCGTTTCTGTCATGACGTAGACTTTCGATAGCAGATGTCGGCGTCGACTTAGGCCTAGGCCTATGCCGTGAGTGACTTACCGAAGTCAACATATTCGGTTTTTGCGTGCAAGAACCGAAAATGATTCCCCGATTGCCGAGTGTCTTAGGCTTTGGCAGTGAATTAGGTCAATTACACTGCATTATCTTATCGTCGCTGCCTAAATCCCGCATAACGGTTTCATTTCACCGCTATTAATTTTTGCGCAAATGAACGTCGCAGCTGCAAGTCCATAAAAGAAATCGGAACGGAAATAAAACTGCATCGGATTCGAAAATGCCACCGAAGCGAAATACATTGGATTTCTAATGCTATAGTGTATTTGACTAGCCTATCGGAGTCACTCATATCCACAGAAGAGATCATAACGTGTAATGTTTGCACGCTACATTGAATCAGCAACGACCGTCATCGATTTCGCGTTCAATACCGCGTTACATCTTAAAGCTATCAGCCGCCGCAGGCAGTCTTCACGGCTCCAGCTAGTTTCAAGCCAGATCCGGTCATTTCGGTCCACGATGTGCTGTCAACCGATCCTCGTCTTAACTCGCCCACTTACACCCCGTTTACACAATGAAGCAAACATGAAGCAAACGTACTCAATATACATCACGTGTACGACGTGTGCTTCAAGTTTGCTTCATTTTGCTTCAGCGTGTAAACGGGGTATAACGTAGCTCGATCGCTGAAGGGGCTTGAACTTCATTCATCATACATGATCGTAGCACATAAATGATAAGCTTCAAAATGATCGAAACACACAGAGTATCAGAAAACATCCAAAGCAACTCGGACAAGATTAAATTAATTTCCGTTCGAATTTTTCTATCCTATTACGTAACATAACTACTGAAAAACGTTTATTATTTGTCATGAGTGACTTTATATAAAAATCTATTACATACAAAATCGATCGGTTCGGAAAATAAGATAGGCCTACAACACAATAAAACTACAAATACAAATAACCTTATCTGTTCGAGTTTGTTGTATCGCAGTATGTGCGAGCGCCATAGCGACGCACGATGTGCAAACTAATTAGATCAAAAGTATTAGGTCTTAACAACCTAAACCAATATTTGCAACTTAAAACAGAGGCGTTCTGCATCTGCTTCGCCACCTTCACCGATACGAAACGAATAAAATTATACTTCGGTCCGTGTTTGTCTAAAATTGTATTTCGGTTTGTGTTTGTCTAACTCTTTGTCTGTCGGCTAAATCTGCAAAAATATGACAAAATTTTGACGCAATTTTATGGACCGTTTTGTGGTTAATGGCTAGAGCTGACCCAAAAAATGGTTACAGTTAGGTATAGAGATCATGCGGTTCTTTGTCATTCTGGGTCCCGGATGCTTTACCACTATGAGAATGATAGCAGATGTATGAAGTCCTTAGTGTTCGCCATGTGGTAACACTGCAATGGTATTGAGATGTCTGGTAGCTGTAAGCTTCCGTTCTGCTTCAGTTTTTTTCGCCGATGTATGACACCGCTTTGTGTAGCAATGTCGGAACGACTTTCCCGAAGCAACAGAAGTGGGGGGACCACACGGCTCGCGAGACCACACAACGCACGACGGCTGCAGTCGTCTGTCTGTTTCTCTGTGAACGTGTGCGGTGAGGAAGATAATTAGCGCTAGAACGCCGTGCAGTGTAGCACTGTACGTGAACGTTATGTAACGACAGCTGCTACAGGAGACGAATTCACGAGACGATCGGGGAAGCACAAAAGACGAAAAGCTTGCGACGACGACGCCCCAACAGCGTTTTATTTCTGAAGATTTTTGCAACCGTAGAATGCGTCAGTTTTGGCATCTCGCCGTTTGATTGCCATTTTACTAGTCCAAACTAGACAACAAAAATGCAGATGTGTCCGTGCACAAGTTTGACAAAAAATGCACAATTTTAGCTTCAAAATTGTACAGAAATAGCTTGGCGGTCGGGCATAATTTTCTGTACAATTTGAGGCCAAAACTGCGCATTTTTCTCACTTGTACTTGTACTTTTATTGTGCTGAAAAAGTTTACAGCCATTCCCAGACCTTGTAGCTAAATTTAGCCTAATAGTAGAAAAAAGGCAGAAAAAAAGTAAAAAAAATAAGAAAACGGAAAAAAAGAAAGAGGAAGAGAAGAAAAGCAGGTTATAAAGACGAGGTATCTCCCTTGCAGTGATTTCTGAAATAGTGCGCTTATGCTACAGGGCCGGTCCGGTCTGACCACTCGCCGGTCGGCAGTGACGCAAATTGATTCCGAGAACGTGAATTGAGAGTCGCACTAGCGTGTATACAGGCGTGACGTCGGCGTCTATTCGTTAGCACACAGCGTCACCGGGCATCATCGTTAAGTCTACTCAGATGGATCGCGCTTTGAAGCCCGTCAATTGAAGGGGTGATGCCAATGCGGTGACGTGGAATCTTCATGCACTAGGCCTAGTATTAGAGTGTGGATTTCAGCTTGATGCATTGCAAACATTTTCCGCGTTGATTGACCAAGCTTAGCGTTTCTTAAAATTCTAGATTTTAGTCATCTATAGTTCTTATGATTTATGTTTGTTTGCTTTTTGAAATTTTGGTCAAGCGTTAACTTACTCGTTGTATTCTATCGTCTGATAAAATTTGTCGTGCTTAATGAATGGCCATAGCGTAAAGGTGCGCAGAGAGCGACAGAAATTAAATAAAACAAAATGAATAAAATTAGATAAAAATTAAATGAAATAAAAGCCGCGCGTTCAGGCTTTTATTTTATTTTATTTTATTTCAATTTTTTTTCATTTTATTTCTGTCGTTTTGTAAGCAATTATAGGCTAAATCGGGTACGTGAAAGTCTCAAACTTGAACTGGCAAAAATAACCGGCAAGTAATGGAAAATGCTGCGCAAACAGCTTAGACTGCGCTGCTATAAACACCGATTTCTGTTTTTTATATGTGTGGATTTTGTTTTACGAATTAGACATTAAGCAAATGTTTCTTTTTGTTATTTGCGCAGTTATGGTTTGTTAATTTTTGGTCTCGTTTGCTCGCAGTCAATTAAGATGCAAACGAAACATTGCAAACACGGCGAATAAAGATGTGCGTGCAAAAGTATACAGAGAAAAAAGAACATAGAATTTTGACTAAAAACCACGCGGATGAGCTGTAGGCCTAAGCAATTGCAAACGAGGAAAAATGCACACGTACACGATAATGACGCTAAAATGGCTAATCCAGCTGCAGCTTGTTAACGAACAAACTCAAGAACGTTGTTGAAGCGATGACGGCAAACTTATATACCCTGTCTATACGATGAAGCAAACATGAAGGAAACATGAAGCAAATACACGTCGTGCACGTGTATTTTCAATACGTTCGCTTCATTTTTGCTTCATGTTTGCCTCATCGTGTAAACGAGGTATTATTGTGGATTTGTGGTACAAAGTACATGCTCTAAAGCAAATCCGCAACAGATATAAAACAATATGCACAGCAAGCGACAAGTCATGCGACAATTTGGAAAACTGATTCTCACACATTTTAACACAAATAGAAACAGTAGAGTTTGTACGTGCCTAAAACCCAAAGTCCACTACTACAATTTTGGACTTGTTGGACAATGAGTGGCACAGCGATTTCTATCACATAATTCTGACATGTTAAAATACTGTGTAAATTTATTATAGGTTTTCGATTTTTTAGCAGTTATCGTACAGCTTTTTGTGGATGCATCCTGCAGTTTGTTCTGCAGAATGCTGTGCAAAAATCCACAAAAATCAAAGCATTTGTAAGTAGACTTCGGGCTTTAGGACTTTGTTAAGAAAACTGAAAATGCTACGAAGTATACAGTGGTCGAGAGCGGTGCCATTTTGTGAGTAAAATACTGACGACGGATTGGCCACGCGCTGCTCAGTATAGTTCTGAGTATGTGTTAATGCCATAACGTTAGATGCTGCTGCTGCTGCTGCTGTTATCACGCAATGACGTCAGTTGCATTAGCGCCAATCAACGCCACACGATGACGTCACGTGATGATGTCACATTATGACGCCGCGTGTGTAAACCTCGCGCGTGTAGATAATGCGTCAACATTACTTGGCCGATCCATCAACAACTGCCCCGCAGCGCAGTTCTCTCATTATCACATTATGTTCACATCTCATCTGCCGCTAGATCTATTATCATTGATTCTTTCACATTTTTAGTTGCATCTATAGGCCTATCCCATAGTCCGGACATCATTCTGTGCAGCTAAGCTCGTCTTTTATAACAATTATAATAATTTATAACTTTTTAAAAAAGTAGCAATTTTTCACCAAATGTACATTGTCTACAGTGCATTGCGTAAGATTTAAATGTCAATTCTATTATTATAAGATCAGAATCGCAGTTTAAGTAATTGTTTGTTACCTTTACAAAATGCATTTTTAAGTATAAATATTTACAATTTTTAAAGCAAACGAAATATTGCAATAAAATTTGTAGGATATCTGGACTGACTCTTTCTCTGTAAAAAGTGCAAATTTATTACAGATATATATGGATAATTTTAACTGTGTACATAGAGAAACTCTTTTGCTTTTTTCTTGTTATGACTTTTTTCGCATTTGTGTGCTATTTTCATAATTGACCATTTTGCTCGTTTATGCTGCCGTTGGTGGTGAATAATGCCGTGGCTACACGCACTGATTTTTCAGTCCAAGGTGTCGTCCGTGTTTTTCGGACGAGGAAATCGGACAGAATAAAAAGCTGTAATTATATGTGCACGGCTACACGCACCAATTTTCTCGTCCGGGGTGTCGTCCGACGTCGCCGAGCCTTCCGAGGTTTAAAAACCTCGTCCGGGAAAATCGGACGGAATGGGTTCGTTCTTTCGGATTACCTCGAACGAGGTTTTTTTTGCCTGCCAGCCAACATCAGAACCTCGGACGAGAAAATCGGACCCCCGCGTCATCCGACGTGTCGTCCGACATGTCCGATTTCCTCGTCCGGGAAGCTCGGACACCTCGGACGGGAAAATCGGTGCGTGTAACCACCGCTTAACGAAACCAGTAAACACTAAAACAGTCCTCAGTGGTGAACAGTGGTGTTCCATGCAAAATATACGTCATTACAGGGTGGTCCAAAATAGTAAGCGACACTGTTAACGCGCTTGGTGGAATATTTGATAATCAAGCTAATACACTTTTTCACTTAAGATGCCAGTGAAAAAAACTGTGAAAATCGGTCATATTGGCGAAGATATGGAAAAAAATTCGAGGTTTGATTTTTGGCCTACCCTGTTTTGCATATAATATTTAGTCTGTCTGCTTCCGCAGTTGCGAGTATGTAGAAACAAGAAAACCCAGCTGTCGCTAAAAACGCGCTACAGTCTTACAGCTTCTGTTGCAATACTGACCTTCAAGCTGTACTGTAGCGCGTCAATAATTGTATTGTAAATACTCTATAGTGCAAAAACACCTTCGTATATATCTTATGTGTGGCTATGGTATGCTGCAGATGTTCGCGCTGTTGCTGGGAGCGCACGAAGTCATCGTTGAAGGCAAGTGACATCGCATAGAGCTTGTTTGCTATTGCTGCATTAATAAGTAATCGACCAATCCACGGTGATCAGGGGCGCGTCGGGTCACACTCAGCGGCAATACGCGGAATCGGTCTGCTCACGTTGTGTGTGTGTCCCGGCCTATCCAGTACAAACCACCGTGACACCCACGCTCCACGCTATCATTTAGCAGATCATCGCGTAAAGCTCACGCTGCATTTTCTCCGATTAGTTGTACATTCGTTGTACAACATGTGCGTAATGACGTGAACAGAGCAAGCGAAATGGACCGATCTGAAATAAACTAAATTAGCCATAAATGTAAAAAAATGTTCCAGAAAAAATTTTTTAAAAACGTTAAAAAACGTAAAAACCTGACAAAAATAAAAAAACGTTTAAAAACGTCGAATGAAAAACATTGACCATAATTTGTTTAACCTCTTGCCTGATGCTTAATGCTGTAAGTACAGTATACCTGGAATAGTCTAGATAGAGAAAACTTTATTTTATTTTTATTCAGCCGTGTGGTCTTAAGACCATAGTATTTGCCTAGCCAAATATACTAAATAAAAGATTTTTTACTTATTGTATTTAGTCCAACTCGATGACTCTTAGTTCGTTTTTGTAGTTTCAAAAGATGCTTCTCCAAGTTCTTGATGATATTTTCAATGCACGTTTTTTAAAATAAAAAACGTTGAAAATTTTTTTTAAAAACGTTAAAAACTTTCAAACGTAACAAAAAATTAAAAAAACGTAAAAACTTTTACGTCCATAGAATTAGCCTATTATTTCGTTTGCAAAGCAACTGAACTTAACTAAAATTTTAGTTTAGTTCATTTCAGTTCGTTATTGTCGCCTTGTATACGTCTTGAGCTGTTATACAGCGAATCCGCAACAGGGTAAACTGTCCAACAAGTCTACATTAAATCAAATAGTGAGATTTGTGCTTAAAATGCGTAATCGCAAAAGCGTACGCGAGACGCGCGTCATTTTCTGAAAGTGCTGACGTTTCATGACCTTGATTTTTGCCTATCATAAACTTTTAATTTGCTTACGTTTAGAGCCTACTTTTTCGCCGGGCGTACGTTCAGACCAATTTTCGTTAAAACGCTTTTCTCTAGTTAGAAGTTCGCACGAGACCAAAAAAGAGACAGACAGACGGATAGACGGACGGACGGACGGACGAGCAAGACACTTAATGCGGCTTATCGGGATGGCCGCATAATAACTCTTTAGATATAACTTAGGGCCTAAACATTCGAGAACTTTGTACAACTGTCGTTGTGTGAAGAGGCGTTATTAGTGACGAAGTTCGCTAGAGGCAGTGCAAGATTGGCGGCAGAATGTTGTGCACCGTTATATTAGGCAAAAATTGGGGGTTTGCACCTACTGGGGTCCAAGGACACATTTTGGGTGGGGTCATCTTCTTACTGCATTTCTTTCGTAATTAAAGCGGTCTCTTTGTCTTTGTCTTTTAGGCAAGTAATAAAAATAATCGCACAAGCATTACATGAAAAAAAGATCAGCATTAATGCACACAAACAGACCACAATGCAGCTTACATTCAATACAGAAACACGTAGATTACTTTAAATTCAAACGTAAAACCGCTTTATCTCAACTGTACATATTTACGAGTGCAAAAACGAGCTATGGTCAATGCCACTGAAGGCTGAAGCACGCTTAAAACTGCAGTGGCCATGGTCATATAGTGGCCACCGAAGTGGTGCTGCCTGTGCTTAGCTCGATGTACAAACTGAGACATGTAAAACGTATCAGTGACGGCTGAATAGCTGCCATGCAGCGGCAACAGACAGACGGCCTCGCGGGATTAAGACTTGCAGAACACCGCGATGCCACGCCGGAGATATGTCTTTAAACGCTCGGGAACCTATAGTCCTCGCTTCAGCATGGATATGTAGGCCTACGCAGTCAGACGTCCACCGTAGCAGATAGCTTCAGTAGTATGTGCGCGGAATATGCCTACAGAAGCCATTATATTGTAGGCCCTATCAAGCTTATCAGAAACGGGAGTGCGGAACCAATGCTCAGCGAGCCCAATTCTAGCCTTAGCTTCATTTTGTAAACCCATTAGGCCAAAGTGTTTAACGAGATTTTTAATGAATGATTAGGCCTACTTTTTATAATTTGCATTCTTTGCAGCCTGCAAATTATTCGACCAACGACATTTTAATGCAATTACGACAAACATTTTTGCCGCTTACTTTTTCGGACCACTGTGTAGGACTAGTATGTGTGGATCACGTTCCAAACGCCTTTAAAGTTGGGACTCAACTGCCCTGTATAAATGCACATCATATGTATAAATGAGTGTTTTTTCTACTAATATTGAACACAAAAAATAAGATGTTTCGACATACATAGATTGTGAAGTTATACCGTAGGCTATAGGCTATGCACTGTTCTGCAGCACAGACGAGATAAAAATCCCATGTTCACACGCACCGTATTCTGCAGGCGACTATAGATCAGACTAAGCGGGCAAATGCAATATTCGGCAGAATTGAAATCCGCGCATTCGAGGAAGTTATCTAATCTTCCAACTTGTTTCTAGTAATACTATGCATGTGCGGGTTGTACTCATGCCCTCTACTAACTCTCTAGATTCCATCCGCAGTCAGTTTTAATGGCAGTATTTAAAACTAACTAGTTTAATCATATTGAAAACCATGGTTAGTATAGCTGGTGATGCCAATGTGTTCTAGACTATTTTATTTAACGTGTTCAGTTAACTAAGCATTTTTACAATTTTTGTTATGAACATATTGTTCATAAATTTTAAATAGCCTAGGCCTATTGGATCAATCCACAAAAAGTAAGTAGCAATTTTTTACGACACACACCTGAAAATATTACTGCTACAGTTCTAAGAATATCGGATTCCAGAAATAGCACGGTTTAACCAGAATAGCCTATATCAGCTTGTAAAACATGACTTTTCAATGGACAGCTTAGTACAATGTACAAAAGTCGAACTGTCTCATTTTACCTGAATTGTCCCTATCAACAGATTTATTTTCCTCGCAACGTACTCGTCTTTGTACATAGTAGGAGGTTAATAACGTTTTGAACATTTGTTACGTTTTAAAACGTTTTCTCTACTTAAATTTTATTCGTGGTGTCTAGAAAATGCATATTGAGCAAAGTGCTGATTGCCTGTAATGAGGGGCAGCTAGATGAATGGCGCCTGATTCAAGTGACGGTCATGCAGAACCGGCTACAGTGTATAGAATGTTGTTGTAGTTGTAGTATTAATAGTTGTAGTATTCCTGCGACTGGGCTACAGTGTATGGATGATGTAATGGCGTGTTTTGTCCGACAGTCAGTCAGTCATTTCGCCCTGCAGCCCTGTCCCAGTGATTACTTCCAGTCCAACTGTCATCCCACACCCATCTCATCCATCTCCTCTCTCCTCATCTCCCTCCCAGTCGCTGAAGCCGCGTCGTTCGTGTTTACATCGATTGATCAGTGATAATATTGATCGTCAGTCGAGACGCTCGGCAAAGCTTAGGCTTACTGCGGTCGCTGATGCTATACGGCCCGTATAGCATCAGCAACCGCAGTAATACGGCGACTCTTGGCATCACTCGTCGTTGTCATGCGCTGGAAACCGCAGCGACAGACAGACACGGTCAGTTGTAGCGAATGGTAGCCTGGTAAGTAGTCATTAACAACGCGATCGAGACTGGAACGTAGCCGTTAGTTGACCATTGAGGCTTCACTAAACAGTGCAGCACCGCCACCTGCAATACAATAGTATACAATAAAGTACATGTATATGATGTAAAAAGAATTGACAGGGCAGATTCAAACGCAATGGGATGCCAGTCACTCAACAGTAAATTAATACTGCACTGTTTTCAAAAATTTTGACGATATACCGTGAAAAAATAGCAGTTATATAATTATTAAGAAAAAAAAACATTTAACACCTGTTGTCACATTACGTTGTGAAAATACAAACGGCTTTAGACCAATCGTGTCCAAAGCTGCCCGATTGTTCGACCAATATGTAATACATACAACTTTATTCGTCATTCAGTGACACCAAAGAAAAAAAACGAAAACAGACAACAAGCAAGAAACGGAAACTAGGCTAAATATAAACAGTCATATCAATCATATCAAATTACTTACCTGTAATGGCTGTGTTTCGTTTTTTTTTTGCGCCCCATTCGGCATTTTAACATGCTAGATGTTTATTAGTTCGCCTGGAAGCTTTGCCACGGGATGTAGTGCTAAGTGGGGCTGATAACGTGCGTACAATTTTTTTGAAGGGGGGGGGGGCACCGTTCCCTTAAAATTTGGGATAGCGAAAGACGTCCAAAATTCGGTGCGATTTAGGACAACTTTCAACTTTGAGCGCGAATATCTCTGGAACGGATGGAGATATCGACAAGCGGTAAACGGAGTTATCAATTACCATCCTTCCCGCGTTGAACAAAAAAATTGGTAAACTTTGGTCCACTAACGACAACGTTTAATTGGCTAATGTCTACCTACCCTAAGTCGACACTGCGCGTTCTGCGTATGCTAATGCGTTGGAGTTCGGGCCACGTGACTTTGCTACGAGAGGAATGTGAGCCCCTTAAATTGTCCCCCCAATCGGACTTAGGGCGCCGGGCGGACTCACGTTAGGCTTTGCTTCAAAATTTTAGTTAGTTCTATTAAGGCTCTTTGAATTTTTCATATGCTGTCAGTCTTGAAGTGGAAGTACCTGACTTTTCTTCCTCATTAGACAATCACTCAACGGGCACCTGTTTTGCGGCTTGTCGGTTAATCGTTCGGCACAGCTTCACTCGGTGACAAACATCATCCGGCGTCGCTGTGACGTTTTTATGCGACTGTGACTCCATATACGAAAGTTCGAGCTTACTTACTTACTTAAGCGTAAAGTCATTACCAACTCCCGAGCCGCAAGACCCGTGCAGCCCTCAGCCAGACACCAGCTTACACTGCCAGACCATGAATAGGGGTCTAGTGCATCTCGCGGTATGTCTGTTTACGTCCGTGTTATCGCAGGTACTCATTGCACCAATACCCACCGAGGGATGGCCAGGCTGAGTTTACCTGTGTGGTTGCATGGTTATGCCGAGATGATTTTTCCTGCCCGCAGACAGCCAGTCACCCGTCCTGGTGACCCGGGTCCAGCGTAGAGTTACTCTCTTGACCTGAGACCAACGCGTTGCCAATACACCACACCAATACTTACTTGCTTACTTACTTTACACTAGTCTTTCTGTGTCCGGCGAAGCAGCGTGATGGCTGCAGGACCTATACAACCTTGACATCTGCGCCGCGCGTACATCTGGTTAGCACACAAGCTATAGACCTACTAGCGTTGTAGATCGCCGAGAGGTCCACAGGGAACCAACTGGTCACAGAGCGTCGTGAGTGGCACCATCTGGCCGCGGACACTAAACACACGCAGCAGCAGTATCTACAGTGACGTCACTGCATGGTGACGTCATTGTTTTTACCGAACCGGCTGCAAAACAGCGCATGCAAATCCCTTTCTTCCTTTTTTTAGACAAGACACCTTGTCCCTGCCCTAATTCGAGTCTTGAAGATGGGACGGTTGCGAATAATATTGCTGTAAGCTGAAAAGTTTTGTGGGTGCATCTCCCATAATGAAAATTTAACCCTCTTAATAATGGGGTGTAGTATTTGAGAAAAAAAGTTTTGAGGTTGAAAAGAAAACCTGATAGAGTGATGGATGACAAGAGTGGTGATGATGACATTGCTGAGATGAGTTGATCGTGGAGGAGTGATGAATCAGGAAGAGAGAGATTAAGACGAAGTAAATAAGTTGATTCCGGACGTGAGGCAATGCATATAGCGAAAAGAACGACTTACGTAGGCCTACAGCGTGTGTGTGAGCGTTTTCTGTTTTTTTTTTAATTTAGTGTGTTGTTTTATGCGTTCTACTGGGTGGACATTGAAACAGTAAATAAAATAAGCATCTAGCCAGTGATTACGCGCAACAATAAAGTCTTGATTCAATGCCGGCTATTCTTTATCGCTGGCACTAAACCGAAGAACATCGTGACTGTATTGTATGCCTAGTGGCAGCAGTGGCCGCTTAACTGGTCTATGCCACTGCCAGCGTCGTATTATCTGATCCGTTATAGCCTTCAGTGACTCCACTTGGATTAATTTTCATCTGTCTCGTCTGCTTCATAAAGTTATGATGTATCGTTCGTGCCGGAACACTCTTATGTTCGTTTTAGCTTCAGTTTTAGTGCAGTAAACATTCAGTAAACAGCATATCGAGCGGTTCAGTAAAAAATGTTTCCGCATGTTTTGTCACAACTGCATCAAGTTCGTTCACCAATATACGTTGCAGTAAATTGGCATCTAAGTGATTGTTGAAAATCCCATCGCATCCCAAACGCATCGCTACACTACAATGGCGGAACTTCAAATTTCGAGCCCCCTACAAGAAATCATTCAGGGCCCTGCTCTCCTTCCTTGTCCCCTCCTTTTACACTCCCTCCCTCCCGTCCTCACCAGATCATTCCATTCCATTCCATTTATTTGAAAATCAGTCCACAAGGGACCATTAACACACACAGCAAACAACACACAAAAACACAAAAACACACACATAAAAGAAATACACATAAAAGAAACAGAATGTAGTATGAACAGTAAGAAATGCATTAAAAACCAGCATATGACATGAGCTGAGACAAGTACTGAACAAGACAATTACTGGAGGTAGAACACTGTTTAGCAAACGAGATTCTAGCATTGTGTAAGAGCGTGTCTAAACTAGACAAATGCAACCTAATCAAGATCTGA
>Ga0056128_1001784_pt1 | contig 24784 bp, 14 predicted proteins | sample WorMetLIZISLAND2_FD_71113 | JGI IMG/M metagenome (GOLD analysis project Ga0056128, IMG submission 71113) | Marine gutless worms symbiont microbial communities from Max Planck institute for Marine Microbiology, Germany - Olavius geniculatus... ... | reverse complement strand
CTTTCAATCACTTGCAATAACACTAGAAACAAGGGCGGCAGAACAAATGAAAAAGTAAAAGTATAAATAATCTGCGAGCGAAGCGAGCAGAAAAAATTTTGAACTGCTGTATGCAGTGTGTGTGCAACAGTTCTGTTTTTTCTGCATTTTTGTTAACTTTTGCACCATGGTACTTTTGAATTCCCTGACTTCCCCTGACCGTCTGGATTTTCCCTGACTTTCCCTGACTTCCCCTGACCGTAGGAACCATGCATAAGAAAGTCTTTGTCTTCCTGAATAGTCATCAGTTCTAGTGCGCTGGCATGTGCAACGTCAAACAAGTCTTCTAATCCCTCTTTCCAGTTCTCTTCTTTTTGCTGCAAAACTTCCGAGCGTTTGACTTTGTTCTCTTTATTTTTCTTCAGTTTTTCGCATTCTCTAAACATATCTTCAACTTTGCTCACAACATGCTTTTTCAGTCTCGTTGGGATACTGGCTTTGGCCCATACTCCCAAAACATCTTCTGCGGTAGAATGGAATGCATCGCGTACAGTTTTTTTTGGACAACTTGCTTGTAGTGAAAAAACAGTGCTAATACTTCACGCTTTGACATAAGCTTGGTACCACTCAAAGTAGACGACAGCTGGCCAACCAACCATACATCAGTCTGTTTTCTTGTAACAGGCTTTGCACTGGATTGTTCTGACACTGCACAGGCCATTGTGTTTAAAAAATTATGCTGACACTCAGTTTTACACTAAGTGCTATATGAACAACATGTTTTACTAATAACTTTCTGCAACAATATGACTGAAAACTGTGACATCATACCTTAGAATGGTGAAGCAAAAATGCAGAAAATAAGTAAAAAAAAATAACTAATCATATGTTGGATACCCAATTAATTCACTGTTGCAAAAAATGTCTTAGTTTTCACAATCCTACCAAAGGTCGCACCTACATAGGCCATGTAAATATTTTGACAGCCGGTAGCAACCCCTAAATATTAACCAATTTCCACAAAATTTTTTACAGAATTTTTTTTCATATATACGAACAAAATGAGAGGGTGCCCAATCAAAAAATCAAAACTTCATTTTTCTGAATCACCCTAACCACTGTTCCTTGCAATTATTAATGATCAGTCATTCCTTAAATTATTAAAGAAGTTTTAACTGCTACCAGCTCTACATAAATTGCACAACTGTGCCCGGTAGCAGCTGTGTGCACACTACCCAGCTCAGAGTTGTGGAAGTGTCACCTGCCATATGGGATCACACAGTCACCTGCCACCTGACATAAGCAAATGCATGCTGCCTTGACCCAAACTAAGCAAGCCTGTGTCTGACTTACCAACTCCGAAAAAATACAAGGCTCAGTATTATCTGTCCAAGCAATATCACTTGTTGGCAACTCAGTATATGAAATACTGGCAGAATTCCAACAGAACAGGCAAAATGTGGGAAAAGGGGCAGTACTTTTTAACAGGCACCAGCAACCAACAAACTCCCTGTACACAGTTTAATATTTCCAAGTACTGAGCCATTGATGACTGTCTGGAGGATAAGAAGGAAGATTATTAGAACTACCATTATGTTAATTACATCTGCACGTGTATAATAAAGTTCTTACTATTTAGGTTAAGCTCATTTTTGTGTTTCGTGTTTCTGTAAAGATTAAACTTTCTGTTTATTGTAAAGTTTAAACTTACTGTTCCATTATTATGTGTTTGTGTGCATTCTGCCTGAAAAGGCTGTCCCCGAAATGACCTATAGTGTGTCAGGTGGGGACGTTAAACCCTACTCACTCACCCCCCACTGGAAAAAAGTAAAATTTATTTTTGAGTACTACAGGGCTATACACAATACATACGTACATCATGTACCCGGTATATGTTAAAGAAATAAAACCAGCTCCAAACAAAACAACATAAAATGTCATCAAATTATACCATTCCACTGGATTGCAGCCAAGACACTGCAACTATTTCTTCATTCGGAATATGTGCGACACGAGGTGTCTCTTCCCAGCAGTTCAACAAATAATCCTGCATTAACATAAACAAATAAACTCTCTAAACAATGCGAGCACAAATTTATAAAAAAGTGTATAAAATTTATAAATCAGTAGGGCCGACAGTTTTCCTCAGCAAATTTTGCCAAATTCTATTTTCTGTGTGCCAGTCTGCAAAATTTTGAAGCTTGTTGTGGCAAAATCGTCCAAATTCCATGGCTCACTGTGGCTCTCTGTTTGTGAGTAAACTGAGCTCTATTCTGTTCAGATACTTCCGTTATTGAAGGCTGTCATTGTGCTCAGTTATGTCAGCAACATACAAAACATATAAATTTTTCTTTTTATTTCAAAAAGTGCAATTAGTCAAGTTAAGTTGTGTTTGCTTCATACGATTTTGCCGTATTACGATAGCTATTAGTAGAGCTCGTGTGGCTCGGTAGTCTAACGGTAACGTGTCGGACTTGTAATCCTGAGGTCACTCAGGGGCACAGGTTCGACTCCACACCAGGACACTGCCGGGTAATGACCTTAGGCAAGTTGTTCACACACATGTGCTTCTGAATGAATGAATGAATATGTCGATTTGTATAGCGCCCAATTAGAGAAGACCTCAAGAGCGCTCTATCACCAAGCAGTATAATTTGGTACCGGTTTCACCGCTGGGATGTAAACAGGCACACTGCACGATACACTGGCTCCATATCCGTGGTCTCGCAGTGTAAAAACTGGTGTCTGGTTGAGGGCCTTAGGAAACGTAGATCAGCACCACCCTATGGGCCGTAAAACTCGGGAAGAACTTTATGTTTTTTTAATTAGTAGAGCGCACAGTTTTAGGCAGTTCGGTTTAAATTTTTCCATCACATTTCGTGATAAAATTGCATCATCAAGCCAATGATCGTACTGATCACCGGCTGTTTCTCAACTTCGGCGAAATTCTGTGGACATATCAAAATTCCATGAAAAAAGGTGAATTCTGCGGCTCAGCTCAAAATTCTGCAGCCCACGGAAAACTGTAGGCCCTACAAATCAGGTACACATATTGCAACTACATCACAGACAATAATGTACAGTCTAAAAGCAGCTATATAACAATAATTACTAACAGCTTATTGCAGAAGACAAACATGTTAAATTAAACCTCATATCATTATAAATCATTAAACTGACTACTGACATTGAGTTTACAGTTCATGTTCATTTTAAAGTGTGTGCATTTATAATGTTTATACACATTTTATATGCACAGAATTGCTAGAAAATATTTTAACAGCAACGCATATAATGAGACTATAAATAAAAAACGATTATACCTTCATCTGATAGACATAGCAGCTAGCAAGTGAAGTGGCAATGAGCAGTTTCAAGCCACTATTGTGCCACTGCAATGCCACGATCCTCTCTGCAAATGAAGCAACTCTGTGTACCACCCACGGCTTGCTGATGTCACAGACATAGACGTGATAGACGGTGTCAATGCTTGACCTACAATCAAAACACCTAATAAAATGCCTAAGTTTACAAGGACTGTGCACATAACAAAGACAGAAAGAATTGGAATGACTATCAGTATGAAAAAGAAAAGCAATTAAACAACACTAATATGTCCAACAAATTTACGTTTACTTAATAAACAAACCACCAAAAACAAGGTGAAACAAAGTGAACATTTAGTACTAGAGGAAGGTATGAATAATGTGTTCCAAACAATCATAGTAGTCTGAGCAGCAAAGCTACTTTAAAAATAAACTGCTCAACAACAGAAACAGACAAAGTTGCCTTTAATTTCTCCACAAGAAAGTTTCAAATAGTGATATATATGATTGAAGCTAGAGGGTAGAATTAGAGCTAAAAATAGTGATCTGGGTTACAGTTACAGATATGGTCGTGGTAACTGAACACAGTGATGTTCCTGAGGTGATGATGTTTTTAGCGGCTGACGAAGTTCTGTTCCAGCATGAACAGTGACTAAAAATAATGAGACATAATGAAGCAGTGGCTACGAGTAAAAAGTGGATTGCGGATGTGCAGATCTGTGGACGTCACAACTTGCAACATTGTAATTAAGCTGTAATTTATTAGTTTAACAATCTCCTAACGCTATTCCTAACCCTATCCCTATCTCTAAACCCTAATTCTAACCCTAATCTTAACCCCATCCCTAACACTAGCCCTAACGCTGTTGCCACATCCGCAGATACGCACATCCGCCGATCCGCTTTTTACCATCGTTCTGAAGCAGTCAGCATACATCTGTGCATGTCAATGATTCTGGTAATTTCTACTATGCAACATATAGCAAATTTCCAATAAATTCACATACTTGTGCAAGGTGTTATGTGCTGTAAAAATTCACAGAAAATAAATAGTCGATTTTTGCTATCTGCCGTGAATTTTCACGGAAGCTAGCATCGAACAGCTATCTGCATAAAAATTTACAGCAAATTAATATTATTATCTGCTGCTATTTAGTAAAATATTATCAGATTATGCAGGCAATAATACCAAATTAGCAACTGCTGTAGCCTGTAGTGTAGGTTTATGTAACTAACCACATCACTGGTAAGTGGCCATGAGTTTTCAGCTAATGTCTCAAAGTGTGACCACGATCTTATATTTCTAAAATGTAGACCTATAACCTGTACACAATGAGTCTGTATATATTTTGCCCCATATTGACCAATTTGCGAAATTATTTCACTGCCAGACTTGCGCTCACGGCAGACAATTTGCAACAAAACAGCATTAAAATTCCCACCTGGTTTAAATTAACTAACAGACAGACAAACAGACGCACCAGCATAGCTGTAACACGTCAATAATTAATTGTGTGCTTAATCGCTTATTTCCATAGCTTTAATGTATATGTTTCAATACATAAATTTTCACGACATATAGCCAAAAAGTGAAAAAATGCTTCCGTGAAAATTCGCGGAAAATAAGTAGTTGATTATCGCTATCTGGCGTGAATTTTCACGGCAGATATAATCTTCGCATACCTGCTGACTTTATCTTCAGTGAGCGCGGCAGTGGTACACAACGCCAGTGAGTTGCGAGCAGAAAGACTGATCAAAGGTCGTTCATCACGAAACACAAAATCACGACGCTTGCAACGCTGCGACTTAGCTACCGTATACACCAATTCCATTATCTATCTAGTATTTATCTTTCAAATAAAAGTAAACGAAACTTGTCACAAAAAGTAAACAAACACAGCCTCATAGAATATTTAATCTAAAAAATAAACAGAACTAAAAAAGTAGGGCTGTGCTGTTTCAATAATTTATTAAATATGTTTATTCGCCACTCAGGCAGAAGACAAATACAAATACAGAATAAAAAAGTACAATACCACTACCGGTACTCGTTGTGCAGTTGAACAACTCTAAAGATTACATCAGAAAAAAAAACTAGCACAAATTCCTTCTTTGTCCTCATGCTTTTGTGCAAGTGGTAAGCAGCTTTTAGCTTCATTCTGTATGCTGCCTTGCTAATTTCTCATTCCAGTTTCCTTTAGTTTTTTTTTAGTTTATGTACCACATTAACCTTACAGCCACCCTAAAATATTTTCAGTGCAAACTACTGCAGTAAATCAATCCGATAACGAAGCTGTGACTGCTGACCTCAACCAACAAAATATCGAAGATGAGGGTCACAAATTATAATTCACACATTTGTTTGACAAAGAAAAAGAGTTAAGTAAATCATGTAACAAATGGCGCCGTGTGTCTTCTACACGAGCAGTATAATGTACTGATAACATGCGCTTTTCACTATAAAATGTCTTTTAAAAAATTATCCTCAACAGCTCTAAACCGCAGCAATTGGCCCGTTTGTTAACGACTCTCACTGGTCTAATCCAAGCTCTTCTTTAAAGTGATGACTAATACTTAATCATCAGTTGTAAAAGCCCGATAACATGGTAATAGAGTTTTATTTCACACGCTCAAACCAACAGTTTAGACCGAGCACTTTATGTAGTGCACAAACAACCAAAAATGCACTTTCACACACTGACTACTTTCAGTTAACAACATTACAACAAATGTTGAGAAAATAATAAATGCGCAGTACACACTTCAAGAATGGAAAAGCTGCCAAAATAATTATACAACCAGGGCTAGATTACTGTTCTGAAAAAACAGGTTTAGTTTAAAAAATTTACATATCTATTAAGGCATCCATTTTTTAAAAATTTGTCGTGCAGTTTGAAGTACAGATGGTATTTAACTGTAATCAAATATAAAATTCTAATCAAAATTGTAAAGTTTTGCTACAATTTACAGAAAAAACGATCTGACAGAGAAAAAGATGTTATCTGATGCTGTTCTTTAGTCATAGCTTTCAGTTCAATCGTCTTCGTACAACAAACCAACCAAAGAACTCGAAAACTTTTTTCAGAAACCAAAGTTTTTTTCCAGCCCTACATCCAGTAGTGAACTACATTTCCATAACTATCACCAATGACAACATAGCTACACAGAATACTGCATATATCAGGAGCCGGGTGACCAGTCATTGAAAAGTGTCAAAATCATGTTTCTGCGACTCTGTAGCCATCATGCCAAGGCTGAGAAATTGGCATAAAACTTTTTCAGCTTAATTGAAAACCTCAAAACTCCATTCTATTAGGTTTTTCATTATTTCTAACTATTGTGCAATTTATAACACTGATCAAAGTTCATATTTTAATTGCGGTTTTATATTTCTGAGGTCAAGTCAACAACTAGACAATGTGACCTGGAAAATGGTGCGTAGGCTGAACATCTTTGGTTGTTGCCCGTTTTTGTTGTCCATTTAAACCTTAAAGCCTAAAATCTTTTTTTTCAGAAACCTAGGGTTTTCCAGCTCTGCTTCTTACCCACATTATCGAGTACAACACTAATACACCAGTAGCAACAATAACAATGCAATTTCTAAACATACGTCAAATGTCCTGCAATTTCTAGCTTTTGCAGACAATTGGTCACCCTATAGTAACAAATAAACAATATACGAACATCACATCCAATTTTCAAACAGAAACGAAAAGGCAATCTTTTATGCTACAATCAGGGGCCATAGTCCACAGACCCACTCAAAACAAACATCAATATAACCTATGCATGTAAGACAGCGAAGCAAACTCAACAATGTTTTTCCAGCACTCAGCCTCAGAGTTGACAAAAGCAGCAGGAAAAAATGATAAGAAATAATTTTAAATTATTGGGTATGTGTGCACGTTCTGGTCATAGTAAATAAATTACCAGAAAGTACTCAAAAACAGATAAAATATTTACCAATACACTGCAGCAGTACATGAAAAATCATTTAGTGATAAAGATGCTTCATTGTCAATAGAAAAACTTTCCGTATACATCAATATCTGAATCACTGCCAAAATGTATCAAAGCGATATCGAAGCCATGCCACGAATTTTGAAAAATAGACATCAAAATCATTCTTTTTGAAGCTGGTTGTACCAGTAAATGATGCTAATACTGTGGCAAAATAAACTTACAATATTTCTTCTTTTTTCAAAAAATCCGGCAGATGAACCATTTGGACACGAAAACAAACACAGTTAAAAACGCAAAATTATCCCTTTCCTTTAGCAAAGATAATTATGTGGTAAATATATTACAAATGCTTCTTGAAATGTTTTCAGAGCTTAAAAAAATTACGTAGTCAAAATCCTAAAAATCAACTAGAAACAACACACAGATCTCCCTTCACTGTGGTTCTGTATTCGAAGATTTAACAAAAATGAACAAGCAATTTCACTTATTTGTGTAAATTCTATTCAGACAAACTAAGGCTGATGTTACACTCACTCAGTACATCGCAACACAGAACAGGTAGGTGTTCAAATACAATCCATAAATCACAAATATCGATGGCAGAATGGCTAAACATCATATCTGCATGTAGTTTTCTAGCAGAACGTCCTAACTACAGAGTCCTGCACAAAATGCCAGATGTCAAAATGTTTCAAAATGTTAAAGTAATACCTCAATGCACAATAAAAAACACAGTTAGCAAATGTGTATGTGTATTAACAAACTGCAAAACAACCTTTAAAAGATATGCGAAAAATGCATATTATAATTTTTTTCTGATTTTCTTGAAAGATCACCAACAACAGATAGGATCTTTTGCCGATCTGTCCTCAATATGCCGACTAGTCTCAACAGATAGAGTATCTGACGTTTCTGACGCACCCTATAGACACCGGAGCAAGCACAGATGGAATGCGTCTGCGTCTCTTATCAGATGAAATGTGGAAGACAGATCGATGGAATATACAAGGTGGCGCAGAAAAAAAACAGCATAAAAATGACATTCACTAATGAAGATCTCAGTGGAACGTTAACTACAAGGTAACAAATGGGACAAATTTTGCACAGAATTTAACTGATATCTCTCCAAGCAAAATTCATTGTACAGTTAATTTTGGACTGGGGACATCATGAGACAAGCAACCTTAAAAGTCTGAAAACTTTTTTTCCAAAATCATAATTTAAGTTAAGGCTGAAAATACTCCGAGTTTGAAGAAATCTAGACACCAAATTGAAATTTTCAAGCATCAAACAATCCTGCTGGAAATTTTTAGCAGTCTGTCGGAAAAGAGTAACTTGCTGCCCCCCACTTTCTCAACCCACAATGGCGCTGTTTTGGGCCACCCTGTAGAGACGAGCCGATGTGACAATCAGTCAGTGTGAGACGTAAGTGTACGTGCGAGATGGAGAATCCAAGGGGCTGGAGTCGGACTCGCCCGACGGAACATTAAGGAAATCCCAGATGAGAATCGTGTCGTCGTGCGAACTGCTCACAATCTGAAACTCATCAAATTGGAGCCGGAACACGCGACCCGTGTGCTCCTACGACACAGCAAAATGATCTATCGTCAACTTCTATTATTTAGCGATGCTTTCCGTGCTTAAAGTGGTGTATTACGGGCCGGTATGGCATAGCGGCACTTCCGTGGCCAGCATGAAATTATACTGTAATTTCTTCCAACCAGTAGCCCTGCTGTAGCTATAATAGTCAACCATTCCTGCTCGAAAGCCAGCAAATGAGAATCCGAGCACTGGTGGCATCCCAAAGCCAGGATTTTGGGATTGCAAAAACATGCTAAAATAGTACTTTTTAAGTGCTAGACGATAAAAAACAATGTTATCCATCTTACAACAATTATTCATGCACACAAGAGCACTTTCTGCATGCTAAAAGTTGCACGTTAACAGTCACACGAACTCCCGATGCAAGGAGGGGCTTACTGCATCACACGTATGGCGTAAGTCTAGCAAGGCCACTACGGTGATATCAAATAATGACCAATTCATAATCCTGATTCCTAAAACAGGATTCAGAAATACCAGTAACAGTATTACAATCTTCTTCATCCCAATTCCAGGATTATCACAAATCGGAAAAAGCCATCACACAAAGTGTGATGGGAAAAAGCCAGTTCAGTTTAGGCCAAAGGTCATTTTATGTTTGGTGCCGATCAGCCAAAACCGTGCTGAATGAAACGTAAAGTATGCATTTACGAGACAAATTATCACTCTATGCTAACAGATAATCTTCAGCAACATTTTTATGTGTCTCTGAAGGCACTGTGTCACCTTTTTATTATGAATGTAAGCCAGGATTCCAAATGCCCTCTCTGTCAAGAAGATGAGGATACATCTTAAAATTTCATTGCCCAGTGCAGTGCTTTAATGCTTCTCCGCAAGGATATCCTTGGAGACTATACTATTTCGTTAGACACCTTGAGTGATATCCATTGGTTTCTCCTCCTGAAGTTTGCAAAAGCTTCCAAGAGGTTCTGTCAACCTTGAGGTCTGTCGGAGTTATGCAATGGGCCATGAAGTGGCCTCAGCGCTGGGTGGCCGCTTATGTGGTCACCCTCCCCGCAGGTAGAGGTAAAGGTAAAAGGTAAAGGAAGGCACTGTGTGAATGAAATCAAGATGGCAGTGATTGACTGACCACCAATGTGCGTAGACACAGAGTGCTGGCCGGCGCTCGTGGATCCAACGCTGCCTTCAGGTCCCACACTTTTATCTTCCTGCATCATAACAAAATACACTGAAATAAGCTTGAGAAGCGTATCAGAGCAACATTACTTATCCAGAAATGTGATAACAATGACACTATGTATTGGCAAAGAGAGCAATAAATATTATACAAACAGTGACCGGTGTCGAGATCATTAGTGAAAAATTTTGCCCCAAAGTTCGTAAAATATTGACGACCTAGGGCAATATTTTATAAACTAAAGGAAAAAAAGTTTCCAAGAACGATTGATGATGCCAGTTGCTGTTTGTTTTGTTATACCTCAATGCAAAGTTTGTGGATTTTACAGTCCCTTCAAATAAAGTAAACAGACAACATGGTCATCTGCTAATAACGTACGATGTACGTTTTAGCCATAATATTTGCATACATGACACTATGACGTACAGCTTAGCCACAATGCATGCATCACACAACACTATGATGCACTGTTTAGCCACAATATATGCACACACGACACTACAACGTACAGTTTAGCTACAATAGAGCCAGCCAGCCATGTGTCGTCAGCGTGCTCATAGATGTCTTGAATATTAATGAGGCATGACAAGTCAATAATCACTTTAATATTGCCTCGAGGGGAATATTAAAATGATTTTTGACCGGTTGGTTGAACGGTTGGTGAATATTGCATATTTGAAAACGTCACATGATGCGATTTGGACCAATCAAGTGCAGGTATTTTGCACTGAAGTATAACAATAATGATTATTCACAATCATGCGATTAACGGACAAAAACTTTAATGATGAATAAAATTTCAATCGCTAAGTTTTTGAATAAAGTCTTGATCACCATGGCATGGACACATAAAAAGTTGATACAATGACAGGCAGTTGACAGGTTGAGTGAGGAAGAAAGCAGAGAGCATAGTCCATAATGACCCGAAGAAGACCATCAAATGAATCACTAAGATGGCCTAAGAGCTAGGTCATATAAGAGAATGTGATGACAGTTACCCATCGTAAGCGCCGCTGACGATGCGTTTGTTGTCAAAGCGAATGCAACGCACGAGTTCCTCGTGACCTTCAAGAACCCGAAGACATGCTCCACACTCAATGTCCCACAGACTGCAACCATTCATCACAACAAGAACTAAGCAATCACAGAGTTGCAACGATGCACCATGTGTAGGTCAACATATTGTGTTGATCGGTGTTCACTCTATCGTCTGCTCTGCACTCGATGTCCCACAGGCTGCAGCAATTATTCACTAAAAACTCAACAATTCACATCTGCTGTGACATAATGCAGTATATTCCACGACACAGATTCTGAACAGATTCTTAATCACAATAGCTGAAGCGCGGTAAATAGTCATTCTCTTGCCGGGCTGATCTCCATTCTTATACTCCTCAGCCATGCACCAAGAGAATGACTATTTAGTCTTACTTGTGCATTGCAAATAATGTAAAATATCGACTGCACTGTTAAAATTTTTAACTCACCGCACAATATATTTGACATGTTGAAGAAAAACAATGAAAACAACAAGACAATAATGCAGTGCGGTCCAACAGTAAACACAAATTGTAAAAACAATAACAATAGTAAATAGCAATAACAATACCGTATGGTATTATCCGAGCTGCCGGAGACGACGAGTCGATCGCGGTACTGCAGGCAGGCAATGCCACGCTTGTGACCGTTCAACGTGCGGATGAACTCACTCGTGACTGTGCTCCAGACTTTGATTGTACGGTCACCGGATGCCGAGACAATGTACTTGTCATCAAAGTCGACGACATTTACAGCTGCACGGTGACCCACGAGGACACGACGCAGGGTGATGTCCATTGCCGACTGCATGTCCCATACTGCTATTGAACGATCCTTAGACACAGACCCGTACCACACACAAATGAATTAATCAATACATCTCTCTATCCTTCCATACGGTCAATCAATGACACTTATATGACAGTCACTTCATGGCTGAAAAAATCATTAAAACAGAAAGTTTTTGCCACTTTCTGGCAACCTGAAGCATACTGCATGGACCGGTGAATAACCACGGATAGAATGAGACAACTAAACCAGGGTGTCCGTTGGATTGCATCTTGGTAGCTGATGTAACTGATGTGAGGCCTAATTTGCAACATTACCTTGGAGCATGTGACCATAATCCCGTCACTGAATCGTAGATGTAAGACGGCCTCGCAGTGATGGATTAACGTATTGAGCAAATCACCCGTCTTTAAGCTCCACACCCTGAACACAGAAAACAACAAGACATACAGAAACTAGAAAAGCAGTCAGAGACCGCAGACCTCCGCCAACGCCATGTTTTCGCCAGGTGCCAGCACCATATTCGGTTTGGCAGCGGTTTCCCTTATGCCCCATTAAAAGCAATGTTAACAAAAATTTCAAAGTGATCCAGAATCCAGGATTCTTTCTGGATCACCCCCAAAATTGAATCACTTGCAGTTATTGCCATTCCTGGCATTCTCTGAAAATTTCAGAATGATCCTTCCATAACTTTTTGAGTTATCTTGCTAACACAGACAAACAGACAGACAGACAAACAAACTTTGGCAAAAACATAACCTCCTTGGCGGAGGTAAACAAAGTAAAACAGTTAACTTCATAAAAATACCAAATGTTCCTCCAACCCACCTAATTTACTGATGTTCATAAATAAAACTGAAAGGGAACTTAAAAAAGAACCAATTTGTAAAAATAAAATTTACGAGCAATCATTGCAATATCAGGTTAAGGAAAAGTTGGGCAAAACAAATGAACATACTTACATACTTATTGAAATTAAAATCAGTCAACATGGTGATCAGAAAGAATACTGAGAGAAGATTAGCAGTTAAACATCGAGAACACACTTGATAAAACCAATTGCTGATCTAAGTTATGACATGATAACAGAGGCCAACTAAACTACACAGACATGGGGAAGAGGTGCTCACTGCTCTACCCCTCCAAAAATTTCACCAAGATTCAGCAGGTCATAGATTAGAAAACGAGGAAAAACAGAAAGCTAAAATTTTACGAGAGACACAACTTGGCAAATTTCTAACGGACAAGTTTATAAGTGCTGAAAATTTCAATCCTGCAGTAAATTTTCATAAAATTGGAAATTTCCAGCCCAAAATTTCGTACCAGTACTTTTCGAAGATGATTCTTCAACAAGAAGAAATTTGTCTGACAAACTAAAATGTGTGGGGGGCGCAACTGTCTCCCGTCCCCACAACTGTCAATATCCATTCATAACATAATACACTGATAACAAAAGTGATGCTCCATCTAAGTCACTGACCGGACTGTGGCATCACTGGAGCCTGAGACAATGATGTTGTCATCGTACTGTAAGCAGAGCACTGAACCTGAGTGACCTTGCAGAACTTGTGAACACTCCAATGAGTCACGCTTCCAGATCTGAACCACACACGAACATCATTCGGTCATCTATTTAGAATGATCAGAGTTGATTTTCCATTATTTTATTCACTATAACTGCCAGTTCACATTTGTTGGTTTCTTAGTATTGGCAACTATCATTGGACAAGATCAATCATGAGCAGTCAAAAGAATTAATCACCCAGCGCAGGCAAAGACATCATAAATGTTAACGAGGTAAACTGATCGACTGATTAGAAACCAAAACCAGCCCTTAACATTTGCATTTAGAGTTCAGACGCAGTTTGTCAGCTTAAGAACCAACCCTGCCAGTAGGCAGATGACACTTTGGATGCCCAAGCCACAACCTGCCACAATAACGCACGCAAATATTTGATCCCTCTGCCAAATTCTGACCCACCGACAACAAGAAAGCACAGCTGTTGCTAGGAAAGAAGTGCTACAGCCTATACAGTTCTGACCTTCAAGGTCATCCAAGGTCGATGATTTTCACGTCATTCAAACCCCCACTTCCTTTTAGTGAGTAATAGTAACCTCGGCTGTATTTCTCACCATTTCCAAGATGTGGCCAGTTTTCCGTTAAAAGACACACATTTTACTATCCCTCCTCCATTCAGCCCTAAATATGAAAATGTTCCTCTGCACTAGATCGCTGAAATTTTGCACATCTAGGTTTAGGACACTGGGCTAATTATTCACATAAAAATTTTCACCTGTGACCTACCGTTTAGCAACAATACATCTGTTACGGACGACAGACGACACATTGTGTCATAGACGCCCTACATCATAGCTGTAGCATGTCAACCAAATGTTGAAAAATTCAACCTCATCCCAGAATGCATCAGTGCTCACAGTCTGATAAAACTGCACCCTGAAAGCACTCAAGATACAGTGCTAATAACCTGCAGGCTGCACAGTTGAATAGATAAACTATACAAGAACTTCAACACCTGCTTTCAGTAGTACCCCGATGTTGGTTGCTGGAAAATAAGCAAGATAATGTCACAATGTGAAATTTAACACCCAGTCATAACGTGATGTACTGCCAACAACCGAACATTAACTGCTGTTCTCAACCTCTTCGCAATGGTCAGTAAATAATCGCAATCAAAAAACGTACCTTGATGGTGTTATCTCGTAGGCCGCTGACGATTTTCTGCTCATCATACTGTAGACAGTAGACACCTTTGCTGGCTTCACTGCGACACAGAATCCGCTGTATGCTGTGGTGACCTGTCCGCCAGTTGTTCTCTATAAACTGATTACACAACAAAGACAACCCCTCACCTATATCTGTTCTTGTAACTTGTAAGACTGTGCAGATTAGGGACAGTGTGACCAGCAGCATTTAGGAACATCAGCTGTGATCCCACAACACTGTTAGGGATGTGACGAAGTTTGTATTCGCACTTGACAACATGCGAATATTCGACAACTTTACAGCTATTCGATATTCGACGAATAGTTGGGAGCATATCTGGCGAATACGAATATTTCATTTTATTCAACCTGATTGAACATCACTGAATTTTACCTAGGAAATACTGAAAATGAAGAGAACACAGCACTCTGGATGTTTATTTTCTTTACTGAACTGAACTGACTGAACTTTGTCTTAGATACCGTTGCTGATTTTCACTGACTGAACACTGAACAACTGTTTCGCTTTATTCAAATACTGGTATAGAGAAGTTTTCTTGAGGCTGAATAAGTATTTGCATTCCCATTCGTTATTCGATGAACAGTTAAGTTAATATTTGCATTCGACGAATACGAATATTTTTTCGCTTCGTCATATCCCTAAACACTGGCACACATCCCACTGCGGATATGACATGCACAATTGGATATGTGAAATGTTCACACCTAATCTTCAAAAAAACTAACTGTGGAGACCATAAGACAAATAAGTACAACCCATATATCTCATGTCTCAAGTCCAAAAATTACGGGGACGTGTTTTGTACAAAACAATTTTTATATTCCCCACACCCCACATTTATGGTCGCATAGCCGCCTAGTCCAAACAACGTTGCAAATACAAGAGTACTTGAAACAGACTCTAACACATAACAGTTTTCCCACCTGCTAAAAGGTTACATTTTAGAGGGTGGGCCAGAAAAAAAAACGTGCCACTTTACTTTTGTCCATATCTTCACCAATTATTGATTGATTTTCAAAATTCTGTCACTGGCACACTCTGCAGACAATTTGCAATAACGTGATTATTACATATCTCACCAAATCATAAATGTGCCTTTACACTACCGTGTGAAATATCGATGAAATATGCATACATAACGATAATAACAAACAAACAAACATTTTGGTAAAACTGAAAAAAACCCTTCAGACCAACATTGCAGTGAACGATCTGTATGACACTAAACTGCATGGATCTAACACAGTCTAGTGTCATACAGATCATTCATCGGAATGTTGGTCTGAAGTGTCCTTTTACATTCAGTCATTTACCTAAATTTTTGTTGTTATCGTTAGTTTTTGCTTACATTTATATTTCACAAGGAAGTGTAGAAACACATTTACAATGTGGTAGGATATATAATAATCACATTATGGCAAATTGTCTGCAGAGTGTGCCAGTAAAAGAATTTTGAAAATTGATCAATAATTGGTGAAGATATGGACAAAAGTAAAGTGGCACGTTTTTTTCTGGCCCACGGTGTATGCGCAAGTGTCACAGCAGTCATCGGCACTATTTCCAGTCTGTTGTATATAAACAGTAGTCTAAATTTTGCCAAAAAGTCAGTCACAAACTAACAGCACTAAAAAATCATACCATACTACTGAATGCAGCCCGAGAGTTAACAAGAAATTTGAGCTAATGCTCACGAGACGCGTGAAAGCATATAGCAGTTCCGATTCAGTGGTTTAGCTGAAAATTGGGGTGCTCACGCTAAGTTAATATACAAATACCAAATTCTCTATCTGGATCACATAACGATAGTTCCTTGATGCCACTTTGTGAATGATATAGACTACACAACCCGAAGTCACCAAAAAATCCATAAAACCTCCTATTTTAGCATTCAAGGTCATTCAAGGTCACTGAATTTGGCGCCAATCAAGAGCCAGTGTACAACTTCCTATTAGTGATTAATAGTAACCTAGGCCATATCTCGCACCGTTACTGAGATACAGTGACTTATTGGCCAAAAATCGCAAATTTTGCCCACCCCCCTCTCATTTAGTGCCCTCGTTCAAAGTGACATCCTTCGAATTTATGGAAAAACTTTATGGTTCCTGAAACTAGAGCCTTCCAGGCAGCCGAAGGTGAAGATTTGGTAATTCTAGCTTGCACTGTTTTTGACTGATCCACCCGTGTGACAGACAGACAAACAGACGGACAGAATTGCGATGGCTAAGACACGCTGAAAGCAGTAGCTGCTTTCACACGTAATAATATTTGCATAGGCTCTTACTCTGTGACTGGTTGCAAAAAGTAATAAAAAACAGAGAAAAGTATTGACAGCAGCAGAAAAACTAAGCAAAAATAATTTTAAAAATCTACACGAGCATGGAACATGTTATAAATAATTGTGCTGCATACTAATATTACCTGAATATCCCGGATAATACTTGGATAAAGTTTTCGATAGAATTCATGTTCTCGATGCCGTTCACCAGGCTTGGGACGAAACAGATATGCTCCCCTGATAACAAAAACAAAACAAAATTGTAAAATGAATGTTGATAAATGGCAGGTTCTCATTTGCATTGAAAAGACAAAATTTAGACAAGAAGCCCAGCTATCGCTAGGACAGCAAACCGCTGGCCTACGTCTGAAGCCCGGTGTCCGAATTCCAGTCACAAAGAGAAAATTTATCAGAGGTGAGACAGTTCAATGGCTGCTATGTTAACAAAATGCTGTCTCAAAAGTGACAATGAATGCTAGTATAACAGACATCACATGCATTCATTTCGCCAAGCGATATAAATAGCTAAAAAATAAACGAGCAAGAGGGATAATATCCAATGCAGGTTTTTCAAATATTTTTCACAATAAAAACGCCTTGCTCGGGAAGACATGCCACAGCCTATACAGTTCCTGTTGCAGTCCTGACCTATGGCCACAGGTCATTCAAGGTGAATGATTTATACGTCATTTGAAAGCCAGTATGCGACTTCCTATTAATGATCAATAGCAACCTAAGACCTATCTTGCACCGTTTAGCCATAGTAGATCCGTGACGGACGAATGGACAGATGGACGACAACAGCTCGACCGTTACTTAAGCACAGTCAGCTAAAAAATAAAGCAGCACTGCCTGAATGAGTAAGTATACAGTGGGTACAGTAGTTTCTTAACAGGACATAAGTACACAATCCATTTTATGCCATAACACCCACATCACCCCCACAGATCATGTATCCATCGTATGGCCCTCTTAAGCATCAAAACATAATGACACCAGCAGCACAAAAAGTAATCGTCATCACCACATTTGTTGTGCACAGATATACAACAAGAACAGCAAAAGAAGGTCATCATGCAGTATAAGAGTCAAAATATCTCCAAAAAATATTAGTTATAAGCAGAGCAGTCAATGTAACCTAGTCAGCATAATGCAGACCATAATTAATGTAGTTAATTGCTTAATCAATATAACAAAGTTCAAACTGATAAGAGAAGCCAACATACTTACCACCCTTTTCTCTCTGACAGTCCACACCATAGCGAGTCTGTACGGACTTTGAGTTCAATCAGTTTGCGCCAGAGCATTCCGTCAGATATGACCCGGTTCCACTCCTGGGACACGAGCTCCGCGGCACATAATGACTTGGCATCTAGGTATGACAGAATCTGTTCCGCAATGTGGTCTAACCCTCGAGCTGTCAACACACATAGCAAAAAAGCCATCCAGAGAGTGCAGTCCTATGACTATGCAGTTTTCGCTACATCAATTTTTTACATTCCCAGCTGAGAGCATTCGGTGAAAGTCGCCCCCATCAAGCAACAGAATAGAATCACTCAATCCTATCCAATCCTGGATCCAGATGCCGAGCTGGATCACAACCAAAATCTCAGATCCACCCCTATGTTGGGCCATGTTAAAATTTCAGCCGAATCAACCTGTAACTTTTTATGTAATCTTGCTAACAAACCAATAAAGAGATAAAAAAACAAAAAGCAGCACATAACCTCCTTGGCAGAAGTAATAACTAATAATACAGAACCAAACATACCCAAAACTATAGACACAATCCTGAAATACAAGAAGTCCAGCTATTGCTAAAAAAGCCTACCATACCGCCTACATCCAAAGTCCAGCGTCCGACTTCCAGTTACAGAGACAAAGCGATTTGTCAGAGATGACACAGTTCCATGCTCGCTATGTTAACAAGACGCTGTCTTAAAAGCTACAATGAATGCTAGTATAACAGACAACACATATGGTCATTTTGCCAGGTGATGTAAATAGCTACAGAGTAAATAAACAAGGAAAATACAGAACACAGGTTTTGCAAATATTTCTCACAATAAAAACGCCTCGCTCGAGGAGACACGCTACAGCCTATACAGTTCCTTCTGCAGTACTGACCTTCAAAGTCATTCAAGGTGAATGATTTTCATGTCATTTGAAAGCCAATATGCAACTTCCTATTAGTCATCAATAGCAACCTAGGCCATAACTCACACCGTTTAACCACAATAGCACGTAACGATCTTCAAGGTCATCAAAGATCGATGATTTCCATCTAATCTGACAAAGCGTATGCCACTTCCTATTACTGATCAACAGTAACCTTGGCCATATCTCTCACCATTTCCGAGATATGGCCACTTGTAGCTTGCAACATTCCGTTATGACCCTTCAAGGTCACCCAAGGTCAATGATTAATACTTCATTTGAAAGCCAGTATGTGACTTCCTATCTTGCACCATTTAGCCACATAGCCACAGTACATATGTGACAGATGGACAGACAGACAGACGGACAATAACCATGACAACAGATTGACCATTACTCAAGTATGGTTGGCTAAAAATGACAAAATGATAAAGTGTGTTTTGCTAGTGTATCATTTCCCTCTACGGAGTAGTTTTGGCAAAAAGATACATAATTTTTTTACCTAAATCATATTAAACTTAAACATATGCAAACTGGATTTTCTAGACGGTATACCAGGCAAAGCAGAGATGAAGTCTCGCTGCAGCATTGGCCGCAGGAAACAGTCGACTTGACCCAGCTGACTGTGACACATCTTTGCCAGCAACTTCTCGACAAAGTTCACCTGCTCCAACTCCGACCATTGGCTAAACAGCTCAACACATTCTTCGTGCTCCGATATGTACAAGTCAGACAGAATAAGCCGATCCTCAGATGCTGTCGACATTCTCGTGCTTGTCACAATGGTCTCTTCAGTCATCTGTAATGCACACAAAGTAAGTAAATAAGAAAATATCTGTTGCATAAAACAAATGAAAATGCAAAACATAAAAAGATGAACATCCAAAAATCTGAGCTGACACCTGAAAAGACGGTAACTGGAACTTTCGTATCCGCAGGAATGAAAGTTCCATATCGGTAGGTGGAACTTTCGTTCCTTGGAACTTTCGTTCCCTAACACTGATTATTAGGCCTATACTGTACACAAAGTTTGATGCATTTTTTTAATTACAGAGTATGCTGTAGGCATCGACGTTACCATAGTTGTCTGTCTCTCATCTGTCCGTCCGTCTGTCTGTCCGTAACGGATGTATTGTGGATAAGTGTTGGATCATACAGGAAAACTTTTTGCATGGATAATTTGGGGTTGATTTGGGGTAGAAAAATGTGCATTTTTTCAATGGAAAACTAGCCATATCTCACCTTTTCAGATGAGATAAAAATCATCGAACTTAGACAACCTTGAAGGTCAGTACTGCAACAGAAACTGTATAAGCTGTAATGCGTCTTCTCTAGCAACAGCTGGGCTTCCTTGTTATTATTATATCCTGTTGAAACTCTAGCTATATACGTCCAGCAAGTGACACAAAATTGGAGCTTTTTTTCGCTGAACTATAAGAACTACATAAAGATAAGGGGTTCAGTAATTATCAGTGTCAAGGAACGAAAGTTCCATGCTAATTTTACTTTTGGGAACGAAAGTTCCCAGAGACGAAAGTTCCCGAGAACAAAAGTTCCAAGTAAAAGTGCAACAGGAACTTTCGTTCCCGGGAACGAAAGTTCTCGGGTACGAAAGTTCCATGAATCGAAAAGACGATGGTTAAAAGAGGAACGCATTACAAAAGTAAAAGTGCAACAGGAAATATAAAAGTAGTGTACGCTGGTAGATTAGATGTGACTGGTGTTTTTCTTCTAAACTAGTTTAATACATAAACAGTGCACATGCCACAGAATTTTTGTTGAAAAGCATTTACGTGCAACAACTTCACTGGCTAACAGTGACAGCCCACTTACAACAAAGACACCTATATTTCGATAGTATAATAATTTACTACTACAAAAAACACAACAAATAGCTAGGGTTTAAACCTTCAAAATCATTTCTAGTTTATACACGGCAAGTGACCGGTATCTGACTTTTATGCTTGTCTCTCAGAAGCTACAGAACTGGGTAAACAGAAATCGTCGTTTGAGCTCCCACGTTCCAGCAGTAACTGCATGAAAATGCTTACACTTTGTTTGTCAGAAATACTATTTTCCTCCGTCACATCCATAACGGCAGAAAAGGTCGTCATTGTCAAACAATCATCTTATTCCTCGATTTTTCCCGAACAAAACAAAAACCGATGTTACGCACTGGCTAAACACCGTTATGCACTCAGATTTTTAAAGCACAGTAAAATACTTTTTACCTGTTAACATTAACAATAAAAAAAATTAAAATTAAAAAGTAAAAAACACAAAAATAGGTTTGTTTAGTTAAAAAAGTAATCCCTAAAATAAAGTTTTAAAATGCGGTTAGGTACCCGTAGTACATTTTGAATACTTTTGACATTTAGGCGGACTATTTTTGATTAGATAGTCTACGCTCGGTTTTCCCAGTTGGTGTTTATCAACAATTGGTAGATTCAGAGGTTTATTTTGCTTTAAACATGGAAATTGTCATGCTATACGTATCTGTGACCACTGTTGTGGTTATCCTGACTTCCCTGATATTTTTCTTGAAACGGGCTACGTCATCAGGTCGGTATTTCCATATTTGGTTGTTTTAGCACGTATTGTGAACATCTGGAATAGTTTCCCTAATTGGGTAGTTGATGTACAGTCTATTGATTTATTTAAAGTGCGGCTTGATAGATTTTGGGCACAACAAGAAGTTATGTATGATTGGACCACTGAATTAGCCGGAACCAGAGATAGATCGGAGTATGTCAAAAATAAGTGATTAGATTATTAGTATAATTTATTATATTGTGATACGGATATAGAGGGACTTTTAGTGCCTGCATCCGTTTATCTACATTACTGATCTATATTACTGATTATGAAATAAACAGCAGACGTTGATGTATCAGATGGTATTGCTATTCTAGCCATATCTTTAATTTTAATGTTGCGAATTGTACTGGTTCTAAATGCAAGACATTGAATCAGTAAGGGCCGATAGATTCATGTCCAAGTTAACTTCTAGGTTACTTGACCTAGGTTATCTTGGTTGTGAGGTTAATTTCGGAGGTTAATCTTTGTTGCGTTTATTCAGGGAAAAAATAACCAGGGTTTGCTAATCCACGAGTTAAACTTCATCCATATAACCACGCCATGAGTCAAGCATTTCGATTCGCGGTAGTAGTCATGTGGCTGTTCATTTATGGCTTACTATAAGCTTATGAACTAAATAGCATGTCTATGGGTAGTAGAGAATTATTTAAATTGCAGTTAATGTAAAGTGTATTCTGACAGGATGCAATAAAGGCAATACAACACATTGCAGCAACTGTGAAAGTTACAATTTCAATACATAATCGTGATTACAATTATTACAAGAATTTTTAATATTGTCAGCTTTACTGCATATCGTCCCTATGTAAAAGTTGACTGTTCTGCATGAGGCACACCGCGAGGTTAAGGTCACTGGTGCAGACGATATTTTTATTCACAGTGACATTGCAAATTGTGCACGTAGAAAAAGTGCAATCATATTACAATAATTTTGCTGACTATAATAATCGAATTCACTATCCTACAACTGTGAGAGGTTTGCAGATGTTGTTATTTACACGAATCAGCTTCGATCTTGCACTAATTGAAGGTTAACCTTGCAAAATCGGGAGGTTAACTGTGCAAGTTGAGTCTGAGGTAACCAAGAGAGTTAACCTACTGTTGTGTCATGAATCAGCGTGAATTACTGACTTTAAGCTATAGCTTACTTTTAACCTGGACGTGATTCAATCGGCCCTAAGCCTGCATCCGCATGGGTTGCATTAACTTAAATAAGAAAGGCCTGTGCAGTTCTTTACTCTGTTCTGTATTGTGACCTTCACTAGTTTATCATCCGCAAGCTGTTTGCATTGCAGGTCTGCAGCAACCAGAAGCCGAAGCGGCTGACGCTCAGGCAAACCAAGCTGTGCAGAGAGGACCAAGGCGTGTAGCAGGGGTCAGAGCTCGACCAGCACGCAATCGACTAGCTGCCCATGCGCAGCCTCGTGATGATGACTCTGGTAACTGCATTTTTTGGCACCAGGGCCCAATCTAATTCACAGAGAAAAAAACATGTTACACAGGCATTTTGGGGAAAAATGCAAATTGAATGGTAATTGCATGTGCAGCAACTGAAATGGTTCATAATTTTTGTAATTTCCATGTCACACGTGGTTAGAGTGAAATGTCGATGGCAGGATATAAGTATACTGTAGAACAGATTTGTTTGTGACTTAACCAACAAAGCACGTCATCTAGCTAAAGTACCTAATGTTTGTTTAAAATATTTTATTTGAGTAATTGGTAACCAAAAGTTGTGCACTAAACGTCGAGATTCAAAGAACAACATAAAATACAGGAAAATACGAAAATCTTTGGACTGCACATGATTTCACTGATATTTCTGATTACATGGATTGTGTTTTGTTTATGTTATCTTGAATTATGTTGGGCCTTAGTTGTCACTACTATTATGTGGCCATCCTAGTAGCATACATCATGGGTCTTATGCATCTGTTCCACCCATTTTACTGTTAACCACTCATAATTTCAAGAGATTTATACTGATTAGGTAGAGAGTATTTAGTTGCACTGATGTGCATGTCCTACACTCTTTCTAGACATTACATGCATTTTGACCACTGGCCTTTGCTAAGTTATCAAGGCTCATAAACAGTCCAGCTGTTTAGCCAACACAAATTGGTTTGATATTTTTGCTTCTGGTGAATTATTATTAGTCCGCCCGTAAGCGATAGCTTGCGGAGCGGACTTAAGTTTTAGCCGTGATGTTTTTTTTTAACGAGAGATCTCCGAGATGCGTGGGCCGACCGGCGTGAAATTTTGCACGATGGTCAGTACTAGGCCCAGTTTTATAATGCTGGTTTAAAATTTTGGGGGCACACCCAAAAACAATTTCAGGGTCGAGAAAGATGCAAAATTTGGCCCGATTTCGGACGACTTTGAAGTTTGGCAGCGAATATCTCCGAAACGGATGAAGATATTCAAAATCGGATAGCCATTCCGTCTACCGCGATTCCTCCTGCGTTAGGCGAAACAAGTCAAATGAAGTTTGGTCCAGTAACCTTGGAGATTTACATTCTTAATGGTACCCACCGAGAGCGTGTTTTTCGGAAGACCATATTTCGGCCCCTAGGGGGTGCTGCGCCCCCAAATTTTTACACGCGCTAGAGAATGACCCAAGTCTTACTAGCGCACTCCCCACCGGGAACGGCGGCCCCCCTTACAACTTTTTTCAAAGGAAGGTCAAAAATCGGCTTAAAATGTAATGAATTAGCGCTTATAACTTTGGAGTTAGGGGGTGTAGCCGACGAAACTTTGGCACTTGACGTGTTTCTATGTTGGGGTGTTAACACAAGTACAAATTTTGGGGGCACCGCCCCCTTAAAATTTGGGAGGGCAAAAAACGTTCAGAAATTGGTGCAATTTACGACAGCTTTCGAGTTTGAGCGCAAATATCTCTGGAACCGATGAAGATAATGACATAATCTAAACGGCGTTGACGAGAGCGATCCTTTCGGCGTTGAACAAAAAAAATTTTGTGAAATTCCGTTTACTAGGAACCAAGTTATAAGCGCTAATGTTGACCTACCCTAAGTCGACAAAGCGCGTTCGGCGTATGCCAATGATTTGAGTTCAGGCCACGTGACTTTGATGCCGGGGAAATTCTCCCCCCCCCTCTTTACCCTCCTTCCCTAATTTTCCCCAATCAGACTTAGGGCGCCGGGCGGACTCAC
>Ga0056128_1001783_pt1 | contig 24790 bp, 24 predicted proteins | sample WorMetLIZISLAND2_FD_71113 | JGI IMG/M metagenome (GOLD analysis project Ga0056128, IMG submission 71113) | Marine gutless worms symbiont microbial communities from Max Planck institute for Marine Microbiology, Germany - Olavius geniculatus... ... | reverse complement strand
TTCTTGTCTCCATATCCAAAGTTACCCATGACTCTCTCCCATCCATTGTTGTCGCTTCCAACCTTTGCATTCCAGTCGCCTGCAATGATTACGATATCCTTCTTCGGTATGTCGTCCAGTGTTGTTTCCAGGTCTGCGTAGAATTGTTCCACCTGTTCGTCTGTACCGTCTGACGTGGGTGCATATACCTGAACGACAGACATGTTAAACGGTCGTGCCTGGAATCTTGCAACCATACAGTACAATAGATAAAATGTGTAAAAACAAGAAACATGGTTAAGTAAAATTAACCACAGCTTGTCCCGTACTGACTGAATGTCCAACACAGACAGCAAGCACTACGACTGCACCGCTACACCGTACGCTAATGGGCTGTTTACACAATCCTGCAAACGTCCAGCAAACTTCCAGCAAATGTAATGCCGGACGTTTTGTAAGCGGTCTTGCAAACGTCGTTTATCGTCATTACTGCTACTCAAAGTTCACCGACACTTTACAAGCTCGCCAGGATAGTAAAAACTGCATCGCTGCTGTATTTGTGGGCTGTCAGAAATTCTCAAAAAAAGTTTCTTGTCTCACAATTTTTGTCCAAAAATGCAAAAATTTTGGGCTAAAAATCCAGTTCTAGAAATTTAAAGGGAAGATTAAAATTTGGTATCAGTATCGGCAGGTCCGCAGCTGGGGCTTAGACGAAGCCCATTCACCTGTGTCGCAGCTAACTCTGTATAATCCCACATGGAAGGTGACGCTCCGTAGCTCTGTGACGGGTTTCATATTAAAAGCTACAGTATACACCACCGTCAAATTGCCCGGTATCACATGTTTCGGTAAATCTGAAGCTACTATACCTGGCTTTGTTCATACTGAACGGCCAACGTGTCCAGGTCGCCGACGAGCACCGAGTTGTTGGTGATCTCATCGTTGACTTCTTGCAACCATCCTACGAGTTCTCTCAGCAACTGCAGCAGTTCTTCTGACGGCTTCGTCAAAACGCTTATGTGAGCTCTGCCAACAACACCGCATGCAAACGTCCGGGTAGTTCTCCGCATTTAGGTAAACTTTTTTTTCCTTTTTTACAACGCTTTTTAGAAGTTTTTTTAACGTTTCCCACTTTCCAACTACGGTAGGCCTAACTATGAGTTAAATCAAATTGTTATACCTCAACGCAAAATACGTGCATTTACGCGATTGGTCCAAATCACGTCACGTGACGTTCACAAATACGCCATAGTCAACTCCTCAGCAATAACACAGTGACATAGTGCCATCTATGGAGGCACTATTGACATTAGTGCCCTCCTAGAAGGCACTATTTGAATGGCGTCGTCATCACGCCGACGCCAGTCACGCCTCATTAACATCTGAGACATCTATGACCACGCCGACACTGAATTCATGTATTGTAGCTAAACGGTGCGTCGTAGTGTAAGCATCAATTGTAGCAAAACTGCAGGCTTACGTCGTACGTTATCAACAGGCAACTATGTTTACTTTATTCGAAGAGAGCGTAAAATACCACAAATTTTGCGTTAGAGGCGTTCAGGAATAACAAAACAAATATACACTAACGTCTCGATCATTATTTAAAAAAATTCCCCTCAGTTTATAACATGTTGCCCTCGATCTTCGATTTCGGGCAACATATTATGAAGTTCGGGTCAAACATTTTTAACAATAATCTCAACACCAGGCACTATTTGTATAATAATCACGTAAACACCGCAGTATTACTGCGATTTACTTACTTTTGTGTGATAGAAAAATTAATAAGCAAAAAGCCGGACATTGCCATTTCCGAGATTATGAAGCGCTTCCGGACGTGGATTATGTAAGAAAGACGTAAGAAAGTTCAAGATCAAGACCTTTATTTTTTTACCTTTTACACCTTTATTTTTACAAACTAATAAAAAAGCACAGTTTACTCTTGTCAACAGTACTGACCGTAACTCGATCAGTTGTTCGTTGACGTGGTTCCAGCGGTTCTTGATCTCCTGCAGTTGATTTTGTAGAGCGCTCGCAGCCTCTGAATCAGCGTCTAAACTTTGCATCATCAGACCAGCTGTTGTCGTCAACGATTCGATCGTCGGCCGTCGACTCGTGATTTCTGATTGCAACTCCTGCGGAAATGCAAGAAATGCATCGACAGATTACGCCGAACTCTTTCGGCAATCAGCAGTTAGCAACTGGCTAGCACTACAGCTATATTCGCCAGTGACTTATAAGTTGTTTACACGATGAAGCATACATGAAGCAAACATAATATGAAGCATAGGCCCCTACATCAAGCAAACATCAAGCAAACTTAAAGCACACGTCGTGCACATGTATATTCAATACATTTGCTTCATATTTCCTTCAACGTGTAAACACCCTATTAGTTATACGACGTATAGAACGTGCAGAGCGACGTAACTGAACTGACATGGCTTAGTTTTTGACCAGCTGACCAATAAGCAAGCAGTAATAATGCATAATAGTAAGTAAGTAAGTAAGTAAAGTGTAAATTTATATAGCGCATACTCAAAAAGATCTCTAATGCGCTTAAGATATTTTGTCATCAATATTTCGCAAAAATATATGTCTTCAGCTGACGTTTGAAAGTATTGAGACTCAGTTCTGGGTCACGAAGACTGTCTGGCAGCGAATTCCAAGTCGACGGGCTCGCCACAGAAAAGCGCCGACGACCGAAACTGTTCAATCGATAGCGCGGTGCGACCAACTTCCGCTGAGTGGCAGAACGCCGTTGTTGACGGCCAGTGACTTCTGCTGTGAGTGTACAACTGTCCATCAAGTACGGCGGAGCAGTTCCATGGAGACATCGATACATGATAATAATAGGCACCATCTAACGGCGTCGATGGCTACGTGACTACGCGGAAATACGCGTCGACAAAAATCGCCCTGCTAGCCTAGTGGTCTGTTCGTCAAAAACTGAACCGTGTCATGGTGTCAGTTCAGTTCAGTTACGTCGCTCTGTACGGGCCTTTACGCTATGTGAAATAAGTTAACAACATTAATAATCATTTGCTCTTTGTTGTTGTGTGAAATATAAGCCGTGTATGCGTGTTTATTTTTATAGTGATTTGTAGATACCCATTCTTACATTTTTATTCGTCAATCATTACTATATGTGACGTCGCTCTAAACGCCTACCCAGCTAAAAGTAATTTAAACGCAAACTACAATACCAGTTAGTAATTATTGACATATTTACTTTAACATCAGAATTTTGGTGCATTTGTTCAAGTCAGTAATGCCCCGTGTACAGTAATGTACACGAAAAAGCTGACTTTTAGAGCTGACTGTAAGAGCGCTCTTACAGTTAGCTTCCTCGTGAAAACGGAGTATACACTGCACCAGGCATACGTTGAAAGTGCGCTGCGATTTGTTGTCTTGGTCCTCGTTGCTGCTCAGATCGGTGACAGCCATTTCCTCGTAGTGCGTCAGAGCGACTTCAATCCTCGACAACCAGGCGAGGAATTCCTTCACGTCGCCGTCGAAACCAGTAAACGCCGTCTTACGGTCCTGCAGCTGACGGTCCAACGTCTCCAACCTATGACCATCACCGGATCAGCATCATCCCAGTGGCGTAGACAAAGGGAGAAAGTTAACAGGCCCCGCAATCTCAAATTTTTGTTAAAACAGATATTATGGACTCAGAAAAAAATCAAATTTGTTGCCATATTTTAAGGCTATAATTGCACCAAATTCGATTTCGGCTAAGGCTCTGCCCTGTCACAGCACTCCCCCAGACCTCTTAGCTGGAATCGAATGGTTCTATTTCTAAGCGGAAAGGGGGAGAAGAAAAGAGGAAAAGGAAAAGGGGGAGAAAAAAAAGAGAAATGAAAAAGAGTAAAGTAAAAGGGAGAAAAAGAGGAAAGGGAGGAAAGAGACCAGAAAAAGGCGAGGTCCACCTCTCCCCCAATTCGCATTTCTAGCTACGCCACTGCAAACCAAAAGCAACTGGAAAGCCACGCGTCGGCCCAGTGCCGACATATTGTGCGGACGTACTGCAGCAATGGCTCTCAAACCGTCGCACTCCACTCGTCAAACGCTTGCATTAGTTTGCATGGTTATTTACCAAAACGATACGTTGTCATCTATCTATTACAATATTCAGCTATGACACCGCAGTTCGGCGCCTGCGTGGTGCATCTTTTGTTCTCTGTCACTTAAAACATAGATAGAAAATTCAGTACTTTGTCGGTTAAAACTCCGTGTAATTCATTCGCCAAAATTTAGACCGTTAAACGGAAACAATGAGCTGTTGCTGACTAATTCGAGCTTAACTGATCACGTTTAGTGTTTTCAGGACTGTAATTCTCTGAAAAATTGTGTCCGTATTTGTTCCGTCGAAATTGAACTACTAAATATCAAAAAAGTGGGCATTTTTAAAGTGCAGTAAAATTCACAAATTTGAAAAAAAAATTCAAATTCATAACATCTGGATTCTCGATCTATGTCTGCAACCGTTTAAAGGCCTCTTCGTACAGTCCTTTGTGCTTAACGCATAGCGCTGTCCGCAGTCGGTCTATGGTATGGAACGCCCTGCCATAACCCGTCCAGTGAAGGCCTACTGCCATCTGTGCACTTTTGCGCAAACGTTTTTGCACAAACGTTTCGCTTAAAACACTACATGTCGAGTGTACTAAAGATTCTTTGCAAGGCGACGATAAGCTACAAAAGCTGATAATATTTACCTAACATTTATATTATTTATTTGTCAAATGTTCACTGCAGCAACTGCACTGTATACTGGCGGAGGCCTAAAACAGACCGGTGTAAGATCGTGGTCCAGCGGTGATCCAGTCTGCAGACGGTTGCACGTACTTTGCTGGAGTCGTCGTTGCAGTAGCCATCAATGAGCTTCTCGGCCAGACTACGCAGAGTACTCACCTTCTGATGCCATGGCAACACCTCCGCCTTCAGACGCTGTGTTCATTCACAACAGCTAAATCACACACACTGAGCTTCCACTTACACGACTATGTTTATCACATGACTTAGGCTACTTCACTTTCCTATCTTTAAAAATTATGCAACTGAGAGACAGGTAAAATATACTTGTCTGTTAATTTACCCGCAAACGAATTATTTTTGTTAAAGCTAACGCTAACCCTAACCCTGACCCTGACCCTTACTCTCACTCTACTCTAACTTCAACCCTAACACTATCTTTGATCTTAACCTTACTCGGCCCTAAGCCTACTTATAGCAATTAATTCAGGTGCGGGTGCGTACCCAAAAACGCAGTCTTTTCCGAATCAAAATGCCCACAGCGCAACCATCAGCCAGACACCAGCTTACACTGTGAGACCACGGATAAGGAGATAATGCATCGCGCGATGTGAGTGTTTACGGCCCAGCTTTTGCTGGCACTCATTGCGCCTACTCACTTAGGGATGGCCAGGCTAAGTTGACCTAACCTGAGAGACTGATCATGCTGTGAAATAAACTCAGGCACCAATTAACAACAACCACGACTCACGATCACGAAAAGATAAAAAATGACAAACAAAAAAAGGAAAACTATAAGTCGTAGATTTTCTATGTGATGTCAATGACATTAATTTTCTGAGCGCATACGCTATCCAGTACGAATTCGCTGTTGCAAACCGCCCAATTAAGAATGCTGCATTTTACAAGGTAGCATAGCAACAGTATTAAGGTGAAGTGGAGACAACTACAAGTGTTTGAATTGTAAAAAAATTAGCTGGGGGTTAAACTTTTCGACGGTCGGAAACTTGACAAAATTTGTGACGTAAATAGTATGTACATCATAGGCCTTAGTTAATTGCTAACCCCCCTGTACATAATTTGATAGTGTGTTAAGTGGGTTGAGAAAACAGTTGGGAGGTTCAACCCCCAACTACTCCCCATTAATTTAAACACTGACAACTACACTCATTCACGCCAAGTTTCTTCGTAGTGTTGCTTGCCAAAAATTATTAAAATTAGTCATTGATATTTCGCTAAGTCATTCAAAAAATAATAGTGGCACTTTTTGGAAGTACGGTGTACAGGGTGGCCCATACCACTGCAAACAATATGTAATTTCTCCGCAACCAGTTGTCCGATTTCTAAAAAAAAATTAAAGCCAGGTATGTTTGATTTAGAGTAGTGACAAAATTAAGCAGCTTCAACGATTTTCAAAATCGGGCAACTGTTTGCGAAAAAATTGCATTTTGTCTGCAGCGGTATTTTTATGGGCCACCTTGTAGACACAGAGAGACAACTATAATCATGATACGGACGTGGTTGTCGGCGATGAGTCGTGTGACGTCACTGGCGGTGCAGGCGTCGGCGGCACGTGACGCGTGTGATTGACAGTCGTCCTCGACCACGCCCACCCAGCGCTCGAACTCCGCCATGGTCTCGTCAAACTGGCGCCATTCCAACATCATGTCCTCCAACTCGACGCTCCGTCGACTCAGTTCCGTTCTAGCCCGCTCCAAGCACGCCGAGATCTGACGGCCTGCACGCGTAAAGGGTTTAACAGGTTTAAATGTCTAAAAAAAGTCCAGCTTTCTATAAGAAAACCACCTCAAGTGTTACGGAGCGTCACCTGACATATGGAATCACTCACAAAAAATCAGGATCATCGCCAAAATAGTCTAATCACACTTTTTTGAGCCGTGCACAATGTCTCCAGAAATTCAAATCGCACTAGTTCCTAACTGTTTTGAGTTATCCTGCACACAGACTGACGGATTAAAAAAGCATAAACTCCTGATCGGAAATGATACTCTACAGCACTCTGCTGAAATCAGATCAGTGTATTGCAGCAAACACGATTGTCTTAGAACTACAGCCGTCAGTGCGACTACAAACGTCGTTTGTATAGGGGCCTATCCTAGCCGCTGTGTCAATGTTCCATGCCACTTAGAGAGTATCTACATGAACGACAAAATCTCGCATACGACAAAAACAGAGCGTGAGAAGCCTACGTACAGTACGGTGCAGCTGTCAATCGACTCGGGTTTGGCAGCGCCATCGCGCCAATGCACGAGACGCGACTGGGAGCGTTTGACGTCTGGTGAAACGGCGCTGCCAAACCCGAGTTGACTGGCAGACAGGTGCACTGTAAATAGCCCCGGCCTGTTTTTGTCGCATGCGAAATTTTGTCGCTCATGTAGTCACCGTCTTAGCTGCGTTTTACGCCAGCAGGCAAAGTATGTGCTCGTGACAACTGCTGCAGCATTGGCGACATTCTGGCTCTTTCCTATCAACGCCGTTCACGCCTAGCACTGTGTTTGTCTGTCTGTCCGTCTGTCTGTCTCTCCCTTTGTGTGTGTGCGTCTCTGCGTGTGCGTTTCTTATCAGCCTTACAACGACGCAGACATTTACATCTAGTCAACAGAACGCGCCACCTTGCAACCATAGCGCCCACAGGCGTCAACCTGCTGCATAACTTACCACTAGTGCCGTATCTAAGGCCATACGCCCACACTTTCACTCGCAAATCGTAATACTTATACTAATTGCTATCGCTACAGAACTGTATCCACAAAATAATGCCCCACCCCCAAAACATTTTGTAATAAATAACAAGCGCGAACGTGCACCAAGTTAAATGAAATTGTCAGGGCTGCCGTAGGAATTGGATTTCAGTTCCCATACCCATCCCATACCCACAAAAAACCTATGGGAATTCCCACAGAATTCCCACAGACTCCCCCACCTAATGAAACCCAAAATCTTTCATTTTTGTCGGATATTTTTTTGCTGTTTAGCATGACATTGTATACTCTATGTACGGTAGTTTTTTGTTGTCTGTTGTAGAAGATAGGTCTATTCGTAAACGTGGTGGGCTCCAGGCTATAATTAAGTCTACTGCTGTCTATTGAATTTGCCCCCTCCCAACACCAATGCAACTCAAATGTTTAATCTTAATTGGTATTTCTGACGCAACTCAAGACATGTTGTACCTACAGAAACAGATGAGTTGAGGCAATGTTAGGGGGCAAAGCATTGTCTCTGTGATCTGCGTTTTATGAAACACTTCGTTAAAAGAAAAACTCAGATGAATTTATTACTAACGGTAAGTCATTAAGGCTGAGTTTACATAAACACGAGTAGCCTACAAGTCCGGCACTGTACGGGTAAACCGCATACGAGTTCCGGCAAACACGAGTTTGCGTGTATTTCAATGGCGGCCGTTCACATACATACGAGTATGGGTTACCTGTAAATGTCACTCGTACGAGTAGTTTCTGTGCAGGTCATGTTTTTATCTAACCCGTGCAAAGTAAACTGCCCGTAAATAACAATAATATAATATAATATAATATAAACGGGGTATAAGCTTACCTCGAGCAGTGAGCAGAACTTCGTCGTCGGCCGACAGATCAGTCTGAGTCCGCTGTCGATCACACTTGAGCGTCAGCTCATCGTGAGAACCACTCAGCTGCGACAGCTGCACCTGAGCGTCAGATTCAACATCATTTCATTGCATATTTTTAGTCCTTCTGTCACTATACAATCTGGAATGTTATAAGTGCTCACAATCTCATTCCGCTAAAGCGCGTCTAGCGTTAGTACGTCGAACGTGCGTCCAGGCAAAACACGCCATCGATCACGGGGTACGGCGACACTTCATCGCGCGACAGTTGACGCTTGCTTGTATATCAAAAGCATTAAAAAAATACAAAAATCTCATAAAGACTTCTCAAACATACACGTTCTAATGACGTGAACAAAAACTAAAAAGAAGAATCTCTTCTGTAATGGTTATAATGTCTAAAACGTTGCCGTACAATAGGCCTAATTGAGCGGTCTTTGCAAACTATTGAGATTAATTTATAAATTTCTTTACACATGTTAATTTTTTAGTTCTTTTGCGTTAAGTTTTACGTCGTCTCCTGTAGCAGATCAGACTGGTGCCCAGAGAGAAAAAGAAAAAAAAATTCTGCCAGAGAAACCAGACCTGGATGTTTTTGACGGCCGCCTCCATCTGTTCGATGTTGCCGATGACGACCGGTTTGCACTGGTCGCCGCTGGCGTGCCGCAGCGCCGTGTGAAGGAACGTGGCGCAGTCCTTGTCCAGGTCCAGCCACCGGGACGGTGTCAACGTAAACAGGCGATCAGTCTCGACGCCCGTAGTAGCCGCAGTGGCGGGACTGGCTGCCACACTCGCTGCAGTTACCGCTTCGAACGTTTCCGTCACTGAACATTACGTACACACGCGTGCGTGCAAAGGCGTAAAATCTACCCCATCGTGAGATCATGAACCGAGCGTTAACCTTAACCTTAACCCCGAACTCGGTAAGCCCATAATCCATCACGCCGACTTTCAGCGAAACTTCCCGGTAGAAGTTGTGAACATAAACGGTGACAAACCATGAAAATGGGACGTCACAAGAAAGTTTCGGACTTTCAAATCATCTCGACATTTCGAGGCAGTTGCAACAAAGTTCACGACAGGTCCGCAACAAATACGTTTGTGTCGCTATAATGAAATTTAGTCTGTAACAAATCACGAATAAACAACGCGACAAAAGTCAATGCGGACTTTGTCACAAACTCGGCGTAATGGAATTTGGGCTTTAAGGCGCTTATATACCGAAAAAATAAATCGAATTACAATTAAATGAATCCAAACAGCAGACCTATAGGGCCTATCTTTCATTTTAATTCGTTGCATTTCTGTCGCTTCGGACACACCTTTAATCGCACAACGCTTTAAACTTGATAGTTGTTGGTTGCACAAACGTACAATTACTCATACAGGTTTATAAGATCGGGCAGCATAATCCCAAGATCACATAGATTTCAAGATTGCATGAAACATAATGAGACGTGTTGTATAGAGAAATACAGGCAAACTAAGCAGTTGCGCAGAGGCTTGAAACAACAGAAAGTTTGCACGTGTTTTCAGAAAAATGTAAAAAAAACCGTTTCTAAAATATACACCTGGCTTCCGCACTTCACCTTTCTGAATACGACCTTGCATGTTAACACCACATAAACCTACATTCGCATGCAGTAGTAGATATATGCCTTAAGATGAGAACTTGAGAACTGTCTTCGACATCGAGGACAAAAAATCATGGTCTTGGCCTTAGCCTTGAAAAAGACTGGCTGCGTGTGGCCTTGACCTTAAAAATGATCGCCTCCAACTCATACCTGGTTGTATGTGGAAGGCTGGAGCGGACGGAGCGGACTGGAGGAGTATGGCCAGTGACTGTACGGCCGCCCAGCCCGTGGAGACGTCGTCCACACGACGCTGAATGCGCGGAGGTACTGCGCCCCCTACCGACTCAGCGTCCAACTTCATAGCGGCATTGACACGAGTCACGGTGTCCATATCTGTCACTCCACCCATCAGTGCATCCACCACCGTCTGCGTACATACAGTGTGTCGCTACACTACCTAGTGCCTTATAAAAGCACCACGATGCGGCGTTCTGCCTTCGCAGCTCTTTAAAACATCTTACTTGTTTATACATGTGCCTAATGACATCGTCACTGACGTCACTGGCATTTGGTCAGTATTTTTCGAAAGTTTTATTAGTTAATAAAGAATTTTGTGACGATGAGAGTGGGGCGAACTGTCGCAGCGTTTCTTAGATCGCGTCATTGGTCAGTGGCGGTTCCGGGGACTAACAGACTAGGCGCCTTCCTGTGCCATAACCAACAGCATCAAAACACGTCTAGTAACCACGAACATTAATTACCGGTAGTATGATGGCCACTGATAGATGAGCTGTTATTAAACACAGCGTTACGTTTTTCTGGGCCATATATTCATCACTTCCAGTATTAGCCTATAATCAACTATAACCAACATAACTGTACTTAGAAAAAAATCCAATTCAAAAAATCTTTTTAAAGCAAAAAAATCTGATGACTATGCATATCACAAAATGTACAGTACTTTGTTCTCTTCATCGGATATCTTCTGTTTCTCCTGTCCAGTTTCACTGTATTTATCCTGGATCGCTTGCAGCTGCTGCTTAGCGGCCGGAATGTGGACCTCTAGCGTATCCAAAGCATTCTCGAGGTTCTCCATAGCCAGCGACTTCTCATCCAGAACTTGCCTTTTCTTTGGCAAAGCACTGACCACCTGACAGACATAAACTACGTAGTTATATATCAGCTACAAATTACACCAGACACAAAAGCATGGCTGGCTGCAGTAGGTTCTGCTGCAAAGATAAACTGCTGACTCAAAGGTAGGCCTACATATTGGAAATCAGACTGCAATCTCAAATACTTCTTTACTGTATAGGTGACAGACTGCCATTGTGAACAATAAAAATATGAGATACGGCGTGCCTTGTAGTGTCCTTTCATTCTAAGATTATAATTCTAAACTTGTCAGACCGTAAAACGTGGTCTAAATACTATTGTTTAAAATTCTTACAAAAAACTGACTGCTGAATGAGAAATAAGTCTCTCAAAGTCGTTCCATTCACTAGCAGCTGCATGTCATCGTATTATGTGCCCTGATTCTCTTCTGAGATTTTGGCACTATACAAATCGGTACTTACTTACTTACTTACTTATGTTTTTATTTATATGTTTTACATAAGCTGACTGAATATTCATATGCCTACACCCGTTATTGTATTGATAGCCATTTACGTGTTTTTCGTTGCCATTTTTACGTTTTGCTGTGCAAATAAGCTAAATGCTGACGACATAGACTACTGACCGCATTCCATCGTTTGTTGACGACGCTGAGGTCATGACTGATGCGTTCTTTGTCTTGCGCTGACGTCTCATTAACGAGGTACATCGAGCGTCCGCTCTTGTTGAGCACACGCAACTGCTGACGCTTTTCACCCACGCTATCATCTCGCTCCTGAGTCATAAACCAGATTTTTAGGCTTTTTACTCGCTAGAACATTGTCTACAAGTCTGAAAACTAAAAGGCGCTCGAGAGAGTGCATATCGCCGCCAAGTGAAGTGAAAAAACAAAAACCTACCCATAAAAACAAAAATAAAATGAGGACCTTGAGAGCGGCGAGCAGGTTGGCGATCTGTTGAGCGTCAGCCAGGTTGATGCGTTGATCCAGCACGGACTCCGACTCTGTCAACCACGTCTCCATGTCTTCCAAACACGCACTGAACGCTTCCATTGATGTCAACAGCGTCTCCTCTGACCTACACATTCCAGGCACCAGAAATATTAGTGGCGTAGTGGCCGCGAAATAAGGACAGGGGGCAATTGCTTCCCCCTAAATTTTGGGTTGTTGAAAAATTCAAAATTGTCAAAAAATATATTTTGTCAGAAAATTTTTGTTCACAAATGCTAAATTTGGGGATAAAACGCATTTTAGAGAAAAGCAATATTCAAATTTTGACCACCCATTATCTCCTCTGTTGGAAATTTGCAACTGTCTCGCAGAATTCTGTCAATAATTTAGTGTGTAAAAATGGCAACTTTATACTTTTCAACCCACGAAGCCACTGAGAAATATCATCACCGTTTACAGTAAATCTATGCACTCTTACTTGCAAAATTACCGGCCAGCTGTATGCATCAAAATACGTAAACATTGGCCCCAATATAAAATGCAGCCAGACTAATTACCAAACACAATCAAACCTTAGACATTAGGCGACTAATGTTGGTAGAGCGAATCTGTCGACATGCTTGATCAGTAACTGTAAGGCGCAGCTGATAAATGCAAAATTTCAACAATTCTAAAGCACATAGATGTTTTTTTAATAAAAACTCACCTCGAATTACAGCATTAAAACGACGCACTTATTGCTTCACTTAGGCCCCCTACGAGATCAAGTTCCACTGAGCTATTTAGCTGCCAAACCGAATTTTTACAGCAGCGATAAAAATGCAACAAGTATTGGCGAAAATTGCTGCTCACCCAACGAAAAGTTAATGACATGCGTAGAAAAGTTAGTAAAGTAAAGTGTGAATTTATAAAGCACATAACGTCAAAAATTAACCTTTTATGCGCTGATGTGTACCTCTTTCTGTCGTCGAGATGTTCCTGTAGGTTGACGAGACGCACGTGTAGACTGTTAAGCATCTGTCGCACCTCAATGCGCTCATCCTGCGACATCTTGTCAACCGCAGCATCACGCTGCTGGTTCGCAGACTCCAGCGACTGATGCATAGCAACCAACGCGTCCTCCATCAACTGCAGTGGGAAAAAACAAATTTACGCGAAACATAAAGATCAAACTCCACTCAGCCGCAAGCTGCCAGATTTTTGCTGCCAGACCGAATTTTTGCAGCAGTAGCCACAATTTCACGGCTAGCCGAAAAGCAGCCATGAATTTGGTGAACTACGAAAAAAAATTAAGCAAACTTTTGCTTTGTTTTTAGCTCAGCTGGAAGAAAACAGCCGCGAATTTCAACACATCAGCCAAAATGTAAAAAAATGGCTTGGAAAGTCCGGTAATGCCAACCGACAGCGACAGATCGGAGAGAATTGGCAAAAACAATTACGAAGCGAATTTTAACGCAGTTTCTCTCCTTTCATTTAAAACATTTTCAGTTTTTAATAGTTTATGAGTTAAATTAAATTGGCAGCTTGCCTGTCGGTTTTTCCAGTGCAAATCGTTTATCGTATCGTACACTATCGCAAAGGTGACGATAAGATGTTTTATGCCTCCGCCAACGTAGTGGCCGAACGCATTATGTTCCCAGTGTTCGTGCGTCCGTGCGTCTGTGCGTCCGTGCGTGAGTATCAAACAGACATTGTTAGCAAAATATTCTGGGTATTTGCTAACGGAATTTGACCAAACTTTCATTACTAACGGACTTTGGGGCAATAATAAATGCGTCAAATTATGGAGTCAAAAGGTCAATTGTCAAGGTCACGGTGAAGTCAAATAAGCCCCAAAATGCACCTTTTTGGCCTTGTATTTGTCACACGTTGGCGGAGGCATAATAGTCGACGGAGTCATAACCACCGTCTAGTTTTTCAGATCACAGTACGTACTTGTAGCTCGTCTTCCTGTGGATTCTGGAACTGGAAGCGGTAGTCCTGTACCAGCTGCGAGTTCATGTCCTCCTCGGCCGATGCGACCATGCCCGCCAGCAGTCTCAGTTCGCGCACGTACTGAGTTGGGTCCGTGCAGAAGCTGACTCGTCGGATCTTGCGAAGTCTCAGTTCGGTGACGTGCAGGGAGGGCACGGAGCGCTCGCACAGTCGCTGGACCCGCGCGTTGACCGTGTCGCACGACGCCGAGACCTCCGACTGGACGAACGTGTAACTGATGGACGAGATGGCGCCGTCTGCAGCGACCTCATTCAGACGATCCACTAGTGACATTTCCTCGTCCAACGTCTGACAACGTCAAACCATCAGCCACAATTTGCAGATAAATAGCTAGTAATACTAATGCACTTCTGATAAGAAAAAGCGAGGTCGACCACGCTTTACTCGGAGGGACACATTCTGGAGAGACATATGAGACGACATCTGAAGAGTGAAAGAAATGGACTATCCGATCACACAAAGGACTACTACCTAAGTCGAGCGTACTTTGTTACAAATGACCTTTGAAATTTCGTTAATTTTCCGTTTTGGCTACGTGCGTTATATCCCGTTTACACGATGAAGCAAACGTCAAGCAAACGTCAAGCAAACATCGAGCAAATATTAAGCTAATATGAAGGAAATATGAAGCAAACATCAAGCAAACATGAAGCAATCAAAGCACACGTCGTGCACGTGTATATTAAATATGTTTGCATGATGTCTGCTTGATGTCTGCTTGATGTTTGCTTCATCGTGTAAACGGGGTATTACGTAGAGACTAAACATCAGTTTAATGCCATTTTAATTTTGCATTATCATATTGAAACCCTGCTATGAAACATAAACAACAAAAATATGCAGAAAAAAGCCTTTATTATTAAGAGCAACGCAAGGCAGAAGTTAAGTTGCAAGAAAAGAGGGAGGAGGCGCAAACTCACTAAACATGGCGAGTATCATTTATATGTTGGCTATTTTATACACAAAAACTAAAATCAATTAATTGATTGATAAACGTATTGGCAAACATCCGAAAATGCACTGACAAATTACCGAACTGTTTAAAAACATTTTGTGTTGATGAGTTTTTTCTTCCAAATTTTTGTTTGTTGTACACTGAACAGCCTAATTGTGAGTCTTAGCATACCTCTATCCAACTCCTGTATCATATTGCAGGCCTATATTATTCACCGTGTCGAAAATTATCAGTTATCACGTACGTACCACTTTGCTTTTGTCGCCGGTGGCCAGCTGATGCTCGACTATCGTCAGCGCAGCCATGACGTCCTCTGTCAGCTGAAGAAACTCGGCGAACTTGGGATATAAGCGCTTGCACAGCGACAGACGGCAGTGACGAAAATCCCGCTGAAGCACTTGCCAGCGTTCCTACGTCCAGACAACCATTGATATTATGCTACAGTGTACAGGGTGCGACAAAAAAGTGGACCCTGAAAGTTTTTAGCTGTTTTCTCAGCAATCGTTTGGGATTTTAATGTGAAATTGTACACCTTTATTTAATAAAACCCTCTACATCTAACTGCCAAGTAAAATGTAATTTTGTTAAAAAACGACGAAGTTATAGATTTTTAACATGACCGCCTACCGATTTTTTAGCATTCAAAAATGTTCAAGCTGAAAATGCTATTTAATTTTCAAAAATCGGTTACCATGTTACTGCCAATGACGTCGCAGTGACGTTTTGATAAACAGTAATTTATTTCGTTTATAAATTATTACTTAATTATCGTTCTCTTAAAGCAAGCGCCGGCTGCCCACCGGATTCATCTTCCATCAGGACGGAGAGTCAGCAAACACAGCACGCAGCGCACGAAACGGGCTGCGGGTCAACTGTCCAGATTTCATCACAAAAGACCAGTGGCCTCCAAATTTGCCGAATATAGACCCAGTGGACTATTGCGTGTGGTGTGCAATGTTGGAGGCTTACTCCAAGCTTAAAACAAAGCCGAAAGCAAGCGCCGAACTCAAGGAAGCGCTTCAGGTTATCTGGGGCAACCTGTCACAAAAACCGATTGACAAGGCTGTGAAAGACTTATCAAAGTAAGCGACTGAAGGCTTGTGTTAGAACTTGGAGCTGGCGGTGGACACTTCGAACATTCACAGTGACTATAAAATTTTGTAATAATAGGTATTTTGGCATTTGATCATTAGTTAACTGTGTTGTTTCAACGACGTTATTGCATTGGTATAGTAGCTTCAACATTTTTGATGCTGAAAAATCGGTAGGCGGTCATGTTAAAAAGTCTTTAACTTCGTCGTTTTTCAAAAAAATCACACTTTACTTGGCAGTTAGATGTAGAAGGTTTCACTTAATAAAGTCGTAAAATTTCACATTAAAATCCCAAACGATTGCTGAGAAAACAGCGAAAAACTTTCAGGGTCCACTTTTTTGCCGCAACCTGTATACATGTAGATGACAAGATGGCTTTGTGGCATAACGGCAGGGTGTCGGATTTACTATCAAAAAATCGTGGGTTCGACTCCTTGCAGTCGGGTCGCTATCAAATGGTTAGTAATTGAATGGGTGACTGTTTGCGGACAGGTAAACCATCGCAGTATATAACCAATCAACCATTCAAGAACTGACTCAGCTTTTCATCCATCTTGAGCGAGAAAATCAAGTACTTGTCTGGCTAAGGTCAAAGCGGGACGCGTTCACCTGTGTTGAATGGCAGGTTACACTGGGTGATCCCGCATGGCAGGCGAGGCTCCGAAGCTTTGAAATGGATATCGTTCTGGAGATACTTGTGATCAAAGTCGAATTTTGTGGTTTTTCGCTCCGAAATTTTTGAAAAAAGTACCGCAAATTTTTTTTTTAAATTTGACGTGGTAATGATTTGCAGCAATCGTCTATGGAATCTCGGAGATTACGCGTTACAAAAAACATCAACAGTAACGCAATGACCTGTCAATCAATAAATCAATCAAAGGCTTTAATATTCAGCTGACAGACCCTAACTGAGTACAATATACTTGTAAAATATGTAAATAAAACGACGGTGAAATACAATAAAAAAAGTCGCGTCAGTGTCTACGGGACTCAGTAGTACCTGAAGCCGTTCGACATGTGAGCTGCAGTCAGTTGCTTTGACGGCGTCGGTCTTGTGCAATTCTTCGATCAGTCCCTGAGCACTTCGCCGCAGTTCATTCATTTCTTTATCAGTTACACTTTCAGCTTCATCCAACTCCTACAGGATCACGACCGTGTCAAATACACACAATGGTATAACGACATTTTGAAACATTTTGCTGCAAAAATACGACACAATATGACACTGTAATGCATAGTGTACTCAAAAACTAAACTTTAATCTTCATAACATTGAAATAACACATATATTTTTAACAAACATAAACGTTACACAATTAATCACAGTTAACTTATCAATTTTACAAAAATTATTTTCTGCATTGCATGGTATTCGATGGCCCCTATGTAGGGCCTAAGTTGTAAGTTTTTAATCAGCAAAAACATACCTGCAATTTGCTCTGCAGCTGTTCAGTGTTCACATTCATATCACAGACGTCAATCTTGTCTCTACAATCGTCCATCCTAGCGACGAGTTTTGCGATCATCTCATCAACGTTCACGTTGCCAACTGATATCAAGCTAGCGACCGCTGCGGCCGACGACTTTTTGCTTCTAACAAGCGAATCACGGAACAAGTTCTGCTTTGCCTGCACAAAATGCACAAATCACCATCGATGAATATACGGTTATGCAGCAGATTATCTATTAATCTACTTTCTAACAGAACAGATTCGGACAATAGAGCACTTTTTCGTTCAGTTTATGGCCTATCCAACGATTCAGCTCAACATCACACAAATATCGGCTCTGAGGTCACTCGTGAAAATGGGTCTTTCTCAAAGTACAAAACGTTAGACGAGGTCGATAGCGGAAATGTGTAAAGCCTCTCCGACGTTAATTGCTACGATAATGTGCTATACAAATGTACGTTTGACTTGACTTGACTTGACTTGACTTGAAGTTAATTAGCACATATTCCAAAGAAAAAGAAAAGAAGAACGAGCAGAGAGACCTTGAGTCTGTTGGTGGCCTCCTGCCAGCGTTGGTTGAGTAGCGTCAGTAGCGGTTCGACGGTCTTACTGTAGCGGTTGCTGTGAGCAATGATCTCGATGGCCGTATCACGCACAGTGTCGACCTGCGTCACGAGGTGATCATGCTCACTCTGTAACCTCTGTATACAGCACAAAAACACAACCATCTCTCACTATTAAATTTTAATTCATGACGCTTTTAGGAAGAAACTTCGAAGCAGAAGCTAAAAACTGCTCCGTTCAGTTCCGCATACCTGTAGCGTAACTTGAAAACAGCACCTCCGTATTTCAGAATGTTACGGCGCTTCACAAATAGTTACATTATCATTATTATTATAAAATAATATAACTCTTTACAGAAATGCCATCTCAGAGCTACCGAGCGTCACCTGCCATATTGGATTATATAGTGTAACCTGCCGCGCCACCCGACACAAATGAACGCGCGTCTCATTAACCCCAGCCAGATAGGTTAGTTCTCGAATTATCCACTCTGAGTGGACGAAAAGCTAAGTTGACCTTAGGCCTACTCAACCAGTTGAAAATATCTTCAGTTCCAGTAAGTTAAATACAATACATAAAATGCTTCAACTACCTTAATATTCTAACGTTTCTAAAAAAATTTTGATCATTAACACAAAGGGGTCAATTTGTAACACAGGCTACAAAAGTGCATTATAAAAGCAACTCGAGTTAACTGTTTGACCTTAAATTTGTTGACGTCGTCGTCGGACGGTTCGGAGTCGGCCTGTAGCCGATCAAGTTCAGCGAGGACGTCTTCAGCGTTGTCCAGCCAGATGACGACCTCCCTCTGCTGCGTCTCAAACTCCACGTACATCTGCTCCAAATGCTCGACGTTTTCCTACAACCAGCCAGCCAGCCAACCGTTATAACCCGTTTACACGATCGAGCAAACGTCGAGCAAATGTATTCAAAATACACGTGCTATTGCTCGACGTCCGCTCGTGGTGTCGTGGCAGGAAAGCCAAGTGGGGGTGAGGAAAAGGGGTAATTGCCCACACTAAAATTTTGAATGTAGGAAAATTATCGAAAATCTTCTTCTTGTCGCAACATTTTTGTCCACCCCAAAAATGCAAAATTTGGCGCTGAAAACTCCATTTTGTGAAAATTTAAAGACGTAATTAAAATTTTAAGCACCAACAATCTCCTCTGTCGAAAATTTGCAACTGCTCGTCGGGGAAAATTGCAACTTCCAGTCCCGACTATTTTTTTACTTACGACGCTACTGGCATCAAATACAGTTAGACCTATACTGTAAATCTTATAATACAAGACGGGTCGCCGCAAAGAAAAGCCAAGTCTCAAATATAAGCTGGGAATGACATTTGCCGACTACGTTCAGCTGTTTCTTTAACATGCGCGAAACCAAAAACAAGAACAAGGCAGGGTAGCATCAGTTGGCCGACAAACTATGTCGGCGACAGACGAGTACGCGACAGCGGCGCAGGGACAACTAACCAACTAAGCGAAAGACGACTGGGCGACAACCTATAAACCCCATATAGCTGTAAGCGAAAACCTGCACGTGTGCCGCTTATAGAACTTTACAAAATTAATGTCGTGCCTAAACTCATAAGCCGAATGTTTTGGCAAAAAAACAGCAGCAAAGCTGTAGGCCTGCATACTGGCAACCACGTAAAGTCGAACGTAAGAGTTTATTACGGCTCTAAAGTGACGTCAAAAAATGAAACAGTCGCGAATTAAGAAAGCATGTGGCACGTGCCCTAGTGCCCCACAACCAAAGAATGCCTATAATCCGTTGACAAAAGTGCCAAGTATAATGTTGCAACTAGTAACTATACGCTTAAACATTTAAAATAAGCCTAGTTATAACAATACAGCAGCATTATGGCCACTTGTTAACTACTTCTGGAGTAGTTCATTAGTAGTTAGCTAAAACTCAACACAGGCTATAGTGCTGCTTGTCGTACAACCGATGGGTTTTGCAGACGTATGCTGGAGACAATCAAGCTACTATGTCAGCTGCAGCAACCGCCACTCATAGTCATCATCATCATCACACGGTAAGATTGTCGCGATACATAGCGCAGTAGCACTAGTAGATCACGTTACATTGGTCGAAATGTAAGCCGTCGGCAGAGGCAGAATATTATCAGCTTTGACGAGTTGTTGACCTCCGAGAGCTTGTGGCAACAATGCGGAAATGAATTTGACTGAACTCGTCGATGAACAAAACGCTACGGTCGAATCACCGGCACGCGAACTCGACCTCGACCGGGCTAGGATTGAAGCGTTCGGGCAAGTTTTCTTGTACGTCTGCGTGGCGCTGGGAATTCCCGGCAACATTCTGTCGGCGATAATCTGGCTGAGACTTCGCAGGAAGAATTCATCAGCCGTCTACCTGGCAGCGATAGCCATCAACGACCTTGTTTACCTGTCAAGCAATCTCACTTATAACTCATTGCATACGTTTGACTTGCATGGAAAGTGGTTCTTCTACTGCGTCGAGTACCTTGCCACATCTAGTGTCAACGTTGAACGTCTGCTAGTACTCGCTTTCTCTGTCGAACGTCTACTTGCCATCTGCTGGCCATTAAAGGTAGGCCTACGTTTGTCATGTTTGTATCTTTCACGTGCAAAACCAGAACTAACCGCAGAACCAACTCTTGAAAACCACAAAGTTCTCGCTGGCTTATAGGATGTTTACACGATCCAGCAATCGTCTAGCATTAGCAGGCGTATTTTGACTACATTTGCTGGAAGTTTGCTGGGCGTTTGCTGGATCGTGTAAACACCCCATTAATTAAACGAGAGTGTGCGTTTGTGAGGGCGACTGAAAATGCAAGACCAGTCAAACGCAATACCTTAAAAATGACAGACCAAATTGCAGGAGCTGAAAAATGCAGGAAAAAATCAATTTTGAAATTAATGCGCAAATTACCACTACAGTTAAATGCAGCTAAATTGGTGCGATTCCGTTCGTAAGCTACGCACGTGTGTGTGTTTGTGTGCGCAGGCAGAATTCTGGTGTACAGTCAGCAGAGCGAAAAAGGTCACCGCAATTCTGACAGTGGCCGCTCCAGTACTCACAGCTGTTCTTTTAATGGACATATATTTAGGGCATGTTTACGTCGGTGTCACTGTTGTCATTGTGTTATCCGTAATCCTGCCGGTGGTTGTTCTGGCCCTGAACGTGGTGGTCGCTCTGCAAGTACGTCGATCGACCAGCAACGCTGCATCCGCTAACCTCGGAGTTCAGCATTCACATCACCAGACTTCAACGTCCAACAACTCGGCCGTGCCTACCGTTATGTTGCTTGCCACTTCACTTATTTTCGCTCTCATCTATGGTGTTGGTGGTATTTTTTACGCAGCGTGGGAGTGGATGGTTTATCGCGCTGGCCCAATTTATGACGACGTATTTGAAATCGTAGATAAAAGCCACATTGTCGCTATGGCTCTGCTGAACTTTGTTTTCGCCTACAACTTCTACGTCTACCTGATCACAGGCAGACAGTTTCGTGCCGAGCTGCGCAAACTTTTCTCTCGTTGTCTTCCTTCGTCTTCTTCTTTGGCACCTGCTGCTCCTACTGCTGTGGTTGCTGCTGGCAACGATGCTTAATTCCCACGATCGGATGCAACCGTTTCAGACTTTGTTATCACGATCAGGGTTGGGATAATTAGTTGACAGAAACCGTCCCAAATTGGGTGGGTTATCGCCTGTTATGCGGCTGGCGACAACGTGACATTCATACGCGTCTCACAGAAAAGCTGACATCAAGTGGTTGCTACTTAGACGGGTGACTGTCTGCGGACAGGTAAACCATTTTGGTACATAACCAACACCAAGGTCAACTCAGCCTTCCATCCCTCAGGGGTAGGTAAATCAAGTACCGGTGTCGTGGGAAATTTGTCGCACCTGGAAAATTCTTTCCACTTCCATATTATCATAATGTAACTAACGCTAACGCTAACCCTAATTCTAACCCTAACCTCAACCCTAGCCCTAATCCTAACCCTAATCTTAACCCTACTCCTAACCCTAACTCTAACCCTAAATTTAACCCTATCCTTAATCTTAACCCTAACCCGTACTGCTGCGTGTGGGAATAATTTTCTGGTGCGACGAATTTTTCACTACACCGGCCTGTCTGGCTGGGGTTTATGTGGGGCACGTTTACCTGTGTCGGGTGGCAGCTAACACTGTGTGATCCCATATGGCAGGTAATGCTCCGTAGCTCTGTGAAAAAATTCCTATTAAAAGCTATCACATCACCTTTACCTTCTTTTACCTTTATTACCTTGTGCATTTGGTACTGTATATTAGACTACATGTAATGAGGTATGTTGGGCACTGTTGCATCATATTTTGGCTTTATTTTCGTGAGTTACAATACAATACAATATTCGTTTAATTCAAGCGTAGGCAGACCGCTACGTAGGTTACAATGAATTACGCAAATATTAACAGTGTGTAGGTTACAGGATGAAGGTAATGCGCAGTAGAACATAAAGTACTGTAACTAAATAAAAAATGGAAAAAACACAGAGCTCAGCAAACACTGACTGCAGCCACAGAGGCGCAAACAACCGTTTAATGATAATAGGGCTACATACATGTGTGTAACTCAAACTTAGTGCACGTCAATTGTCTTTCTAACAGAAGCTGAGAGCTTGCGTTAGGCTTTGTCATACAGAAATCTTACATTTTATTTGACTCTTATAAGTAAGTAAGTAAGTAAGTAAGTGCTTATAAGACAAAGAAAACAACCCTCATATTGTTTCGTAAGTTGGATGAGCAACGAGCATTAAGTTTCATGATCTCAGGGCAGATAACATAATTTCTCTATTAATCTAAAATAAATATGAAAATTGAAATGGCTGCACGTAGGCCTAGGCTGACTCCAGACACATCCTAAACTCTAACGTGAGTAACTTTCGGCCTTTTGAACAACTTCCATGAAATAAACTAATTGACATTCAGAAGACGTTAACACCATCGTCACTTAAGGAAACGTGGCTAGCAAGCTACTGACTACACACATTAGTACTTTATAAGTATTTACTGTATATTAAAATACCAGTGCGTCATAAAAAAGCTTCCAAAACAAAATCACTTTTATAGACTGCAATCAAACAGACATATATTTTAAAAAGTGAGACAAACTGACTTGGAGTGAAGTTTTTCTGGCGTTGATGCGTTCAAGAAGCTCGCCGAGCTGCTGTGCAAGCTGCTTGACGCCGGCGTCAACAGTCAGCGTCACGTGATCGTCTGACATCTTTGTCAACTGAGACACGATGTCGCCCAGTGCTGATAACACAGGCTGCTTCTTATTCACCTCCGCCGCAGTCGACTGCACACCGAAACAACGTTTACTTATTTATTTCAAGAACACGAACACTTCGAATACATGCAGATATAAAAAGGAGTAAACATTGCATTTTTAAGCCAGAAAGACCAAAATGACACATGCAACTGTCTTGTACATGTAAACGTAAGCGCTCATCATCCAAAATTCACACCAACAGTATCGCAGAAAATAATACTAATAGCATGTCCTAGTAAGTCTATTTCTTTATCTACAGTAAAAAAATGAATACTTAAAGAAATCCAACAACAAGTTAAGCCAATTACTTCAAAGAGACTGTGTCATGTTACATCTTCGAGCTACAGAGAATAACATTCCACTTTATTTTCGACTTTTGTTTACTGGACAATTTTCTTCGCAAGTGCATTGCAGGTAAGAGAAAACACCAATAGCCAACGCGTCACTGACGAGTTGAGAACATTTTCCAACCTTAACCCAGACGAGCTCGTCTTCGATATCTTTGGCAGCAGTTGGCATTTCGCGCTTAGACAGCTCCTTGTTGATGCTCGTAACGAACTCGCGCAAGCTTGCCGATTCCTTCTTGAGCTTTTTCGTCAACTTGAGCGCCTGCTCTAGACTCGTCTTGCTTTGTGTTACCTACAGTGCAGGACAAATAGGACAAATTACGAAACTTGATACGAAACCACGTCTCAACAACTAACGTGGTGTTTACCGATGGTCGATATGCTGTTCGGTTTTGGAGATATTTGGATCAAAGTTAAATTTTAAAGAGATAACCCCCCGCCGAATTTTAAAATTTAATTTTTAAGCAAAAAGCAGTCTACTGCAATCTCATACACGAGTTAAAAAAATTTACTAAGTACATGTACCCGAACACTATGATTGGGCATATAGCGTGCCTATGCACCTGTGATATACGAACTCGAGACGCTATCAGTCGTAACGCTTGAGTGGAGTGAGATTATGGGCACTTATAACACTCCAGACACTACAGTGAGGAACAGGAATACTAAGTATGTCATAAAATTGAAACAAGAAATTTGAGCTAATGCTCACGAGACGCGCGAAATCCTATAGCAGTTCCGGTTCAGTAGTTTTGCTAAAAATTGGGATGTTCACGCTAAGTTAATATACAAATACCAAATTCTCTATCTGGATTGCATAACGACAGTAGCATGGCGCCATCTTGTGAATGATATAGATTTGTGTCGCAGCCCGAAATCGCCAAAAAATCTATAAAACCCCCTATTTTGGCGTTCAAGGTCATCCAAAGTCATTGAATTTGGCGCTAATCGAGAGCCAGTGTACGACTTCATATTAGTGATAAATGTACAAAACATTAGTTTATACACTTGTTAACGGCAACATTTAAGGACTTGCACATCGAAAACAGCAAAAATTACAAAAGGCGATATTGCTCGCATCACACTGACTGTGTGTCAA
>Ga0056128_1001781_pt1 | contig 24818 bp, 21 predicted proteins | sample WorMetLIZISLAND2_FD_71113 | JGI IMG/M metagenome (GOLD analysis project Ga0056128, IMG submission 71113) | Marine gutless worms symbiont microbial communities from Max Planck institute for Marine Microbiology, Germany - Olavius geniculatus... ... | reverse complement strand
AGATTTTTGTCGTAAAATTGTCGTAAGACGTTTTGTGAATTAGCACATTGGCGTGTGTGTGCAAAATGTCATAAAATTGTCCTAAAATTGTCCTAAGATGTTTTGTGAATTTGGCCCCTGAATTCCAGCTAAGGGGCATGACAGAGGGCTTTGAGCTTTTTCAGTGAGGTTTGGGGCAGAGCACCTGCCGATGTTGAATTCAGTGCAGTTATAGCCTTAAAATATGACCACTGGTGGCAACAATTTTAGTTATTTTTCTGAGTCCCTAATATTTATTTTTAACAAACGTTTGTGATAAGGGGCCTGGTCTGCCCCCCCCCCCGCTGGGCTTCCTCATTGTCTAGGCCAGTGGCCCGATGAGCACATTGCTACTATTTCTACTATTACTGTTACTACTACTACTACTACTACTACTACTACTGTGCTGTATATTATTAATGCAGGAGCTGCTACGTCTGTTTGGTGTTCCATACGTGGTAAGTCCAATGGAAGCGGAAGCCCAGTGTGCCTATCTGGACATGACTGATCAGACCCAGGGCACGGTGACTGATGATAGCGACATCTGGCTGTTTGGTGGGCGGAGAGTCTACAAAAACCTTTTCAACCAGGATCGAGATGTTGAGTTTTACACTCTGGACACCATCGAGACTGATCTCTGTACGTATATCATTATGATTATGATGATAATAGTTATAATAACAGGAAACAACATAATTGGGTAAAAAGTGGAGGCGCTGATCAATGCTGCAGTTTGGTAAATCATAGATTATTTTATTTTGTGAGTCAGAAGTAATAGCATGTTCTGACCCCTAAATTCTTCACTTTTGGGGCTTAGGGAGTGACCCATATATAGCACAGTGTATCGTTGGACCCCGCAAGTGCACCTGCTGATTGTCATCTAGATCTATCAAATGATTTGAGCAGGCTGCTTTTAATGCCCAATGTACTGATTTATTTGTTTTGGTTCTACTGATTTATTCATTTATTCCTTAATTCATTGTTTGATTCTTAGATTGATTCATCAGTTGGAACTGTTGGTTGTTTGATTGCTGGATCTTGCGCAGTGTTGGATCGTGAAATGCTTGTGAACATGGCACTGCTGTGTGGCTCGGATTACACCGAGGGTGTCCAGGGAATCGGACCGGTAACAGCGCTGGAAATTCTCGCCGAATTTCCCGGCATTGGACTTGAGAAGCTGCAGAGATTTGCGTATGTGGTTATTCTCGGATTTTTTTTATGTAATTAATTTTTGTTTATACATACATACTCTAAAACTCGTTGAGTTTTATTGGATAAACTTCCTAAACCTAATGCTAAACTCAGTCCAGTTTTAGTTTCTGGTTTTATTAATAATATTAATTTATTAATAGGCTGTTAATATTAAGAACACTTTTAAACCTACAAATGTGCAAAATTTTTGGACTATTTTGATGTGAACTGTATCTGGCACAGCTAATAATAATAAATTAAAACCCATGAAAACCCCCAAACCCAATTAATTTGGCTATTTTTAAGAAAAACCTGGATATTTTGTAGAAAACCTGGATTCTGCAATAAACAAATAAAACCTGCAAAGCTGGACTTAAAAAACCAGCTCAACTAACATATTTGCGGTGCTTGATATTAAAGCTTACTCAAATTCTGTGAGCAATGGTGGGTCTTCGGCGTTTTCTTCCATTTTATCATTTAGTAATACATTTTTTCATTTGCTTTTCTGCTTATGTTGTTATTATTTTTCGAATTACGGTTAAATTGTTGTTATTTTGATGGTTGCTGTTGTGGATATGACCAGTGAATGGTGGCGAATGGTGAACGAAGGTCAGCCGGTGTCAGTTACTGAGACTAAACTTAAGTCACGTCTTCGCCAGTTGAATCTACGTGAAGGTTGGTTTTTCTGTCAGTACTTTCCCATCTGCACTTTCTGTATTTTTCTATTTTTACAGAGGTTGGACTAATCAACAATTTTCCAAATTAATGATGTAAACTAATTAGTTATACAGTTGATTTTGGTAGGTTTCCATTTCTGTACTCTTATGCTTCATGTTTGCACTCGTGTTTGTATTGGTCAGATAATGAATGAAATTGAAGTGAGTTATCTAAATAGGTTAACTAAATGAGTAAATATTTTGGCTTTTTTCACATTTGTCTCTAAATGTAAAGATGACAGAACTTCTGTAGTTGGTCCACATTTTTCGCACTTATTGCTAGCAGTGTTGTGACTTAAAAAGGTGGGGGGAGGGGTGGGGCAGGTGGCTAAAATTTATTGTTGGACAGCTGTTAGATACTGACAGCAGAGGTATAGGTGCTCAAAATTTCAGTTTGCTTTTAATTTTCCCAAAATGGTGGCACTTTCAAGCCCAAATTTAGTATCGTTGGACGAAAATATTTTGACAATGAAAATTTTCTGACATGTTTAAATTTTCCTTTTTCTTGCCACGATGCCTGTGGTTATCACATAAGATTATTGGATCACATTTTGTAGAATTTCTTGTGTTTATTTTAGGGTTTCCGAATGCAGCAGTTGTGGATGCGTACATGAAACCAACTGTTGATGATTCGATGGAGCCTTTTTCATGGGCCTCTCCCGATGTGCCAAGACTACGAGAGTATCCTTTATTTTTGAATATAACTTGTTATTTATATAAGACGATCCATTTCTGCTTTTGTCCTCCTTTTCTCCCCCTCCCGCTACATATGGCCCGTGTTTTGTTGCTGATATTATTGAGACGCCAGGCGTTTTCACAGTGCTTAGTGACTGGTCAACGTTGCCTTTGATTATATGCAGATTTTCTGTAATATCTAGCAAATTGTCTTTAACAAACGTGACCCAGATTTGCGCGGACTAAACTGGGTTGGGGCAAAGGTCACACGGACGACCAGTTGCTGCCAATCATGAAACAGATCAACAAAACCGAGGTAATGTTCATTCAACTGTACTCAGCTAGACGTTGAACAAGAAATTTGAGCTAATGCTCACGAGACGCCTGAAAGCCGATAGCAGTTCCTGTTTGCAAACTGTCATTGTCCAGCCATTTCATTGCGACTTTTACGGGGGTACCGCTCTTTGATGCTCTCATGCGCAGGTTTCCTTGAACCTAGAAAATCAAGACTTAAACCATTGAAATCTACGTTCAGTGCTGAAAATTTCATATGCAGTTTGTCCATGTCTATCTCAACTGGTTTTGGCGCAATGTGCTCTTGAAATGTGTCTCGCAGTCCGAAATTGCCAAAAAAATCCACAAAAAACCCCTATTTTAGCATCAAGGTCATCCCAGGTCAATGAATTTGGTAGCAGTCGAGAGCCAATGTACGACTTCCTATTAGTGATTAATAGTAACCTAGGCTCTATCTCGCACCATTATTGAGATACAGCGATTTGTTGGCCAAAAATCACAAATTTTGTTTACCCCCTTCTCATTTAGCACCCTCGTTCGGCTGACCCGGTTCCTGAAACTGGAGTCTTCTGGGCAGCCGAGGTGAAGATTTGGTGATCCTAGCTTGCACCGTTTTTAACTGATCCACTCGTGTGATGGACAGACGGACGGACGGACAGAGAATTGCAATGGCTAAGACGCGCTGAAAGCAGTAGCTGCTTTCACACGTAAAAAGTGAGTTAAATTTTGTCACTGTATGGCTTTCATTAGGTGAGTTAGTAGAACGTTATCTAATCTGATCTAATATGCATTTGTATAGCGCATCAACGCAAGTCTCTAATGCTCTTTTTGTAGTGGCATCTAGCAGTAAACAGAAATAATTCCAAAGAAGACAACGTCGGTTCTCAAAACGTCAACAATATAGTGTGAAGCTGATAAACGTTGTAGTTTGAAGAGTGTATGCACTAGTGATGTTTCGATATCAGGATTTCAATTTTGATACGATACGGATATGATATTTCAAAAAATATTGCGATATCGATGTCGATATTTTAAAATAATAAGTATGTAAATTTTATACAAGCATAGGAACAAGATGTAAACATTGAGCAAGGCAGTATGCTTTATTTAGATAATAAAATATGTTTTAGGTGAAATTTTATTTCGATTGTAGTTAAATTATGACACCATTATCTCATCCCACTTCTATTTTTTCTTTCCAGTCATGCAGAGTAGTGAAGAATCTCTAGAAAGTGTTGCGATATTATCAAAAATATCGTGATATTATCAAAAATATCGCAATATTTTCGAATATCGCAATATATCGAAAAATTCCATATTTTTTGACGATATGATATGATACATCGATATCAAAAATGATATATTAATATTTTTGATATATCAAATCATCAATAGTATGCACAGTTTAAGATGTACTGTTGTGTTTATGTTAAGTTTTGATACACGTAGCGAAGTGGATTTTAATAGGGCTGTGGATTGATCAGTTATTAATGGTGTAAATGAGTCATTAACAGCAAGATGCTGAAAACGGCATTTAGTCATTCGCTGATGGCTGTCTACAACATAAACCTGAGAAACAAAATATGCATAAAATGTTGCTTAATGCACGATTAAAATAATTAAAATGAAAATCAATTGCTCTGTTACTTAGTACAAAGTGACTTGGTGGCATAAATATTAGGATGCTGGTCTTGTGATCGGAGAGCATTGGTTTGATTCCTGGTTGAGTTGTTGTCAAGTGGTTACTACTATCTATGGGTAAACCATCTCACTGTATAACCAACAACAAGTTGAACTCAGCTTTTCATTTCTGCGGGCTAGTTAAATCAAGTACCAGTTCGCCTGGCTGGGGTAAAGGTAGCGCACGTTCACCTGTGTCGGGTGGCAGGCAGCAGTTTGTTCCGTCGTTCCAATGCGGGGCAGGGCAGCCAGTGCTGCCCCGTAGGCTTAGGCTGCCATGTGGGCCCATCAGCCATCCCCAGGAAGTTCCCAGCAAATATACTGGGTACTGAAAGTCATGGCGGGAATAGCAAAAAGCACAACTACCCCCATCCACATGACTACTCTCCATACTGTGGGTCTCACCAAAGGATTTCACAGCCCCCACAGGAAACCACCTGGCAAGCGGCCCAACCCAACAGCAGACCAGCCACATGAGCAGTGCAACCACCCACCCCCCCCATGCCCCCGAGCCAAACGGGGCAAACGAGAACCATCGCAGGGTTTCCAGCCAGACAGGAAAACTGTAGTCCCAAACTACAGTGCATTCGGTATCTACTAAAATCCAAGTCTGACCCATCATCCCTGCAAGAGCCTCTCCGATGCTCCACCCAACTTTGAGACACGACAGGAACAGCGAGGCCACCCAACGCACATGACCAGTCCACAGATCAGGCTTGCACCAACCAAGCAATGACCCATGGGTGTCTGTTAGGTCCTGTTAAGCCCTAGCTACTATAAGTCATGGCAGGAATAGCAAAAAGCGCAACTACCCCCGCTCACATGACTACACTGCCAGTCAGGTCACATCGCCCTGACCAAGCAAGTACTGTGGGGCTCATCAAAAGATTTACCGTTCCCTCAGCTAATCACCTGGCAGGCGACCCAACCTGTTCAGCAGACAAGCCGCATGAGCAGCGCAGCCAAACCCCCCCTGCCACGTCCCAGAGCCACACGGGGCAAAGGAGAGCCCATGCAAGATTTCCAAGCCCGACAGGAAAACTGTAGTCCCGAACTGCAGTGCATTCAGTATCTACTATGATCTCAAGTCAGCACCCTTAGCTGGCTGAGAGATCTACCTTCCTTGAACTGCGACTGTTCCACGATATAACCTCAAACCAGCACCTTAAGCTGTCTGACGGATCAACCTTCTTATGCTACTTCATAGAAATAGCTACTGTACTGGGTACTGTTGGTGCCTTATTCTGTATTATTTGGCACAACTCTTCAGAGTCACCTCACAAAGGGCTTCCTCCGTCGGCCAGCTGGAGGATGCGCCGACGTAGTACAACCAGCACGGGGGGCAGGCAGCAGTACACTGTGTGATTCCATATGGCAGGTGACGCTCCGTAGCTATGTGCTGTGCACATCCTTTAACTTTTTGCATTTTATTCTGTGCAGTCACAGGCTCCACTGACCAACTATTTCCACAGCGACGGCGGACGTCGAGCAAACCGAAGCAAGCGAGTCGATCGAGTCATCAGCAAACTCCGCGGCACAAACGACGACACGTCTGACTCAGACGAAGATTATGATCCAACGAAGAAGCCAAAACGCTACAAACATACGAAGGGTAACCTTTCGTTCTAGCTTTTTTCTGCCTAGCCAAATTGTGCCAGTACTGAGAATGTGGGGGCACTTTTTCACGTTTTCTTTCTGTTTCACTGCTTACTGCACTTTTCTTTTTGTATGCCTTGGTCTAGCATGATATTCAGTCGATAAATTTTTTATCCTATAGATGAAGAAGAGCCCACTGTGGTGATACAAGTGCGCTTAAAGCATTTTTAGTGCAGCTGGTCTATAACTGTGTTCTCTCTCTATAGACTATGATGTTTTGTATTGGTCTCTCTATTTTTAGGTTTGCTGTTCCCTTTGGGTCACATTACTAGTTTGGGGGCAGGATATTGCAGTTTCCCAATAGTCAGTGCAAGTTTCTGGCAGAGGGAATCATGGGTGCTGATAGTTGGAATCTTGTCCCTTAATTCACTCAAAGTGGATGATTTTGGGCGCCAAATTTTGTATTTATAGAGGAAGATGTTCTCGACAATAAGGAAATTTTTCAAATGGTTAAAATTTACACATGAAGGACAATCATTCCTTGCAGTGCAATAGATTCATCCATCCACTCCCCGCATCAGCAAACAGTTGGACCCATGGTCTACAGCCAGCAGACATACCACCACCCCAGTTAGCTTCGACTTTTTAATTTTTGTGTTTGCTGCAGAATCGAAGAGCAAGCGTAAGAAGAAATCGTCAAAGGTTTCGGCTTCCGATGGCGGCTTCGTGCGTCGTCGCAGTACGGCAAGAGTTATTGCTTCAGATGACGATGATGATGACGACGATGATGATGATGATTTTAATGATGGGTCGATTACAAAAGATAATTTAGCGGTGGTGGATTCGTTTGAAGTCAGCGACAGCGAGCTGGCCGGGATTGATCTCGACTTTGTTGCTATGGAAAATGTGGCGCAAAACTCTACCGCTGCACAATAGCAGTGATGGTGATGAATTAATTATGATCACAAAAACCGAGAGCACATTTCTTATGCGGGTCGTTCCATAAATATGTTTTAAAAATGGTGGCATTCCGTCAATTCTTAAAATAGGAAAAATCCAAAATATTTGGTTTGTAGGAAATTTAATTTTGAACATATGTAATTTTTTGGGGATGATAACATTATTATTGTGATGTCATCAGTCAACAAAACACGACATATTTCGTACTCATACTAGTGTCTGTGTGAACACAGCCTAAGGCTGCATTCACACAGACACTAGTATGAGTACGAGTACGGGTCTGGCCATTACAGACGATGGACAGAGACGGACGACAACCGTGCCAATAGCTCGATCATAACATAAGTATGGTCAGCTTAAAACTACACCTATATTTTGGGGGTCCAATAAAAATATTAGCAATGGAGGTGTTTTTAGGGATGGATGGGAGCTGGTTTTAGAGAGATGTCTTTACGCCTCAATGGTGTGATCTTTGGTTGGATAAAAGAGAGGTCACAACTTGTCACTTAATGTCAACTTTTGCGGTCTGTGACCTGACTAGACTAACACAGAATACGAGCAGGTGAGACCAAAAAAATACAAAAAAATTGTTTGATTGTGTGAATGTGTGTAACCATGCTCATTTTTCTGAGTTGTTTGCTATTTATTTATAATCGTTGTTGCGACTGTTGCAAGTAATCTCTCAGGATATTGTGTTGTCAGTATCAGAATCATCCACAAATCACAGAAGTTTTGGAAATACAAAAGTGAATTAAAAATAGAAATAAATAATAAAAACAAAAGGTAGTACTTACAAATGTTTGTTTCACATCGTATTAGTTGTACTGAGTGTTAGCACAGATGTTGAAAATGAAATAAAAGTACAGTTTTGTTGGTCATAATAATCTACACTATTGGAGTATAGGTTTGATGTTGTGTGCTATACTTGTCATTTTTTATTATTATTGCAGCATAAAAAAACTTTGTGGTAGAATTATTATTGTGCTCTAAAATGTTTATAATTTGATATGTTAGTTTTTGTGTGTTTGCACTCTGTTTATTTCGTGTTTTTCTAGTCACTTTTGTGACACTGGGTGCCATACGAATGTGTTTTGACTGATTAACTGCTGCGATTAATTGTTTAGTTGATGCGTTAATATACTGGGTGGTCCAAAACTGTAGGCCCCAAGCAGTTACAGTTTATGGCATTAATAATACTTCATATATAATTTTAAAAAAACACTGACATTTTTTATCATGCATCTATAGAATATTTAGTATCGATTTATAATATAGTATTTGACTGTTGCTTAAACAAAGCAAAGAAGAACTTTTTTGCCAGATTTTAGTATGAGTTTATGATAATTCAGTAGGGGCTTACTTCTTTGGCTGCTGTATGAATGTTCTCAAGGCATTCTCAGCGTGTTCTGCAACACTAGGAAGTAGCATACTCTAGAATAATATTTCTGTATTCTTTGTCAATGAATAAGCTGACTATTTTTTTATTTTGTGTTTTTTCATGTTTGATGTTGTATTTATCACCTTTGTCTGAAATTTGTCACTCTGTTGTTTGCAAATTGCACGTAATTCTTAAGCAAATTATTCGACAATAACAAAACAACAATGCATGTTTTGTCAGAATTAAATTACACTGTAATATTTAGACCAGCATGTATGTGCGACAGATAGGAGTGTATACAAATGTTGGAAATATCATGTGAGCGTTGCACAGCTAGTTGATACATGCATCGTGCAAAGCATGATGTATTTGTGTTACATTATAATATTATAACTAAGCAACAATGTCCTAATTTGTGACCATTCTAGGAAAATTTGCACACAACGGCGGCAGAATGGCAAACATCCTATGCGTTGTCGAGGACATTTCAAGAAAATTGAAAACAGCTTTGTACACGATGCATTTATCGCACTTTTTCCTAGCATTTTAATGTTCTTGTAAAGTTTATTACAAAATAACATACGCATTTGCTTGATATATTTCATTTTGTAATTAAATAAATACAGCATTAAGCATTTTGAAGCACTTTTTAGTTTGTAGTTAATACGACGTACCTTCTATCATACACAACTGTAGATATGATGTTTTGCCATTCTATTCCCATTGCCGCCGTGTTTTTTTCTCATTTCCGTTACAAGCCGTACTGTTATTCCCACTGAGACGCACTTTCTTGGTATTTCCATGGGAATCCTATTCCCATGGGATTTCCGAATCCCGTACACACCTCCTCTAATGCGGAGGAGGGCCGGATTATGACGTGAATGAGCCCTGGTCAGCAGTCAGTAGTGGAGATCACCTACCTTAGAATACTAAATGTTATTATTTGTCTACTTCATCGAGTGACTGCAGGGCTGCCAAGTTATTATACCACCAGTGCTGCTGATATTTCCTGCTCCTGCCCCTTTTTCATTCCCTTTACTTCCTTTTTCTTTATCTCTCTCCTTCCTTGTTCCTCCCTCCCTTTTCCTTTTCTTTCCCTTTTATTCCCTCTTTTCCCTTCGTCTTCCCTTTTCTTCCGCTGCCTTGCCTTAGAAGTAGGACCCCCTTAAATCCAGCCAGAAGATTTGGGGAGCGTTTTGAGCTCCCCCAGTGGAGTCTCTGACAGAGCTCCAACCATAACCATAATTATGCGGTGCATTTTATTCTAAAAATATGACATGCTGGCAACAATGTCAAATATTATTTTCCTAAGAATCAGCCAAACAAATTCAATGCAGCGTAAACGATGAAGGCAACTCGCGGAACAAAGTGGGTGACATTTATTGTCGACGGATGATAATTAATTATTTGACTTTGCGCGGTGAGCGAGTGTCGAAGTTGAATTGCGGAAGTGACTTGGCAGGCTTGTGACTGATCATGTGCCGGTACTCGATCGATCAATCTGGTGAGCTGATTATGCAGCTTCTCGGCGGTATTTGACGGACAGTGCAGACAGCAGCGCCTCGAAGTCTTCACGCGCAATAATCGACTGTTTCACTTCACCAACACCATCTGTTCCTGCAGAATTAACAGACCCACTGAATTATTTTCTAAAAAAAACTTTACAGCGTGTTTCTAGTGTTATACAGCTACGTATAGGCCCTAGCTAGTAGCTTCCAGCGCAAATTTCTCGCAACCATTCGTGGTCAAAAAACGCAAGCGTCAGTGGGCATAACAATAATAATAATAATAGCAGGCCCGTCGAGAGGGTGGGCCGGGGCAGAGATGTTGCAAGTACCAAAGCCACAAGTACAAGTACTTGAAACTGACTATCAAGTACAACCAAAGTACTCACAATAACCAAGGCTCACTACACTGTGAGGCATAAAGCACCATTTTTTACCACATATTTGAGAAGGTTGATCCAGTTTTAATATTTTTTTGGTACGAATATTCCTGACACAACTGGCCATCAAATGATTGTTTAGTTTTCCAATTCACCCAATTTTTGCTGCTGCATTGCCTGGGAAAAAGAACCAACAAAATATTTCATTTGTTATCAAAACTAGTATTGTAATCAAAATAACACGCAAAAAACACAATTTATCTAAATTTTTGTCACTTTGGCTATCATTAACTATCCAACTGTCCACTTTCAACTGTCTACAGAAAATGTTAGCTCGTTAAACAAACACAGACACGAATGGAGACACATTCTCTATTTGTTGGCAGCAGTGTCGGTAATGTTTTGCTCTAGGCCAATCCAGACGTCACCAGTCTTTGAATTCATCAACAGCCCAGACACACTACTGCAAAACAGTGAAACTTTGTAATCTCAGTTTTGATGCAGATATTTGGAAAATATTCTAAAAATCCGCCATTTTTATAACCGGTAGCACAAGGACAGTGAATGGTTGCTATGTCGATAGAAGCGACTAGAAGTTAATAAAATAGCAATTGCTCGTGCGAATTTGGAAAAGGTTTGAGTGAAAGAAATTTAGCAGAAATTTTTCTCACTTTCAAGGAAAATTGGAAATGTATTTAGGGTTTATGAAAAGGATAAAAGTTTAGAGAAATTTAGTATAAATTTAGAGAAGAATTTGATGAGCTAGTATACCGCAGCGCAGTATGCGGCCATCCATTGCTAAAACTGACTAGATTACAAAAGGTAAGCTAGTGTGGCGACGAGTTATTTAACCGCAATTAACTGCAGAGTATATGTTGGTGAAAGCTCTGCGAAAACAGGTCAGTATTTGCTGCAGTTATAACAACGAAAAGCCCAGCTGTCGCTAGGGTGGGCCTACCGCACCGCCTGTGTCAACAGACCAGCGTCCGACTACCGGTCGTGGACGTGGACCACAGTTCCATATACGCTATGGTGATGCTGCCATATCGAACGCTACAATCAAAGCTATGTTACGGTAGGCTACACACGTCGATTGTGGCTGCAGGCAGAAACTTTGCGTTGAAACTTGCAGGCTTGCAGCCAAACCTTTGTACATACAGACATGGTTACTACTGACAGCCTATAAGAACTCGTCATCGCCCTATCGGAAGGTACCATCGCCTACCCCTTACGGCGTACATTTTAGCCACAATACATGCGTTACAGGTAGATAGTCAACCTTCTACCCTAAAGGCGACCGTAAGCATAGTCGGCCAAAAGTTCGGCGTCTAATTTTTTGCGCTTATGGCACGATTGTCGTCTGTCTGTCTGTCTGTCTGTCTGTCTGTCCGTCGTCGTCGTCGTCTGTAACGGATGTATTGTGGCTAAACGATAGGTCGTAACATGAGGCCCCTGAGCATACGTAAGGCCCCCGGCCGGAGGGTACGGGGGCCCTTCCGCCGGCTCTGCTGTCTATCCGTCGTCGTCGTCCTCATCGTCTATAACGGATGTATTGTGGCTAACCGGTAGGTCGTAGGAGAAGAAAATAAATGAGACTTTAGCCCTGCGTCTTAAACCTAGGCACGCAAAATTTCAGCGATCTAGTGCAAGGGAACATTTTCAAATTTGGGGTTGAATGCAGGGGTAAAAAATGTGCGTTTTTCAATGGAAAACTGGCCATATCTTAGAAATGGTGAGCGATAGAGCCTAGGTTGCTATTGATCACTAATAGAAAATCGCATACGCGTTTTCAGACGAGATGAAAATCATCGACCGTAGATGACCTTGAAGGTCAGTACTGCAACTAGAACTGTATAGGCTCTAGTGCGTTTTCCCTAGCGACAGCTGGGCGTTTTTGTCTTGTGGAGATTTGAGCTACTCTGTTGTTCAGTTGGTAGTTATTTTTTTGTTTACCGGCCTTGATCAGGCTCCTGTTTCGTCGTCGTGAGCGTGGATGAAATGTTGGCCAGAGCGCGAATGGCGGCCTCTACAGAGCTCTGGTGGCAGACCAACTGTCGTTCCAGCTCGACCGTAGCTTCCACGTCTGAGTTCTTCGACAGAGTTACGAAGCTTTGCTTCTCCAAGGTTCCGGTCATCTGAAAGTTGTTAGACAAGACAAGTATAGACCTAAACGTCATCCTTGCCTATTTCTAAATGTTAACCTAAATTTATCACCTCCGATCTCTGACTAAAGTGTTATAACTGCCAATAATCTCACTGCAGTCAAGCGTGACAACTGAAACGCGTCTCACGTCTGTATATAACACGTATGTCCCACGCAGAACACACAGAATAAGCATGTTTCAAAACGATGTACTGTTTATGCTCGTTACACTAGTCTTGTGCAATACACCGTAGACCGAAGACCGTGTTAACTTAAAACCCATAGGCCTACTTGCGTTTATTTCAGGTCCACAAAGAACCAAAGTGAGTGCGAGTTTGGTTCCTAGAATTCACACGTCAGAGTATGAATGCTGAATAGCACAGACCTGTTGCAGTTTGCCGATGTACCGTCGTCGTGCGCTGTCGTTCGAGTCCATCTCGGTCTCCAGTTGATGGCGCTGTGCGTGCAGTCGCAGAGCATTCACCAGTCTGTCAGCAAGCTCCAGCGACTGACGCTGCACATCCAGGGTGCGCTGTAGACGATAGCAGCAGGCTAACTGCGCCAAACTGTGCATGCGACACGTCGAACCAGATTAACACACTAATCCAATTAATCCACTAGGCCTGCTTTACAATCGATTTTTCGTTTTCATCAATTTTTTGTCAGTGCAATTATGTATTTTTAACGCGGACTACAGCGTATTATGCAATTGCAACGACGCACAATACACCGTAGGCCGTCTTGAAGCGTAGTCATTTCTTGGCTGTGACCGACGGCGTGTTCCGCCTAGACGCACGTGTGATAGGCCTTTGCTATCAGTCGTCATGAGGTAGAATGAGGGCACTTATGACACTCCAGGCACTATAGTGAATCTATACATTATGTCTCAGAAAAGATTCCGTCGTTATCGACTGTAAACTGAAGAAAAATTATCACACTGTTCATTTTTTTCCAGGTAGTGCAGAAGCAGACTTTGGGTGTAGTGGTCGTTTAATGCCCAGCTGTGTCAAAAAAATTCGCACCAAAAATTATCGAAATCTGACAATCCCAGGTTTGTTTCATCCAACGCAACATACACTTGTAACCCAAGAATAGACACCGCTTCGATTTAATTTCCTTTGCGTTTTGGCCATTGGAACGCTTGCGTCAGCTGCATTTGTTGCGCATTTTCTTGCGTTTGTAGCGTGCCTTGCGTGGAATGGAAACTAAGCGTATTCAGGTTAAAATGGTTAAAGGTTGTGCATTGTTCTTTATTGGAAACCCATCGCAGAGCTACGGAGCATCACCTGCCATATGAGATCAGCGCCTCTATAGCTCTGTCATGCCTACTGGCGCTATATAAATACGATTATTACTATTATTATCACACACTTGCCACCCCACACCGATAAACGCGCCCCGTCTCAAAGCCAGCCAGACCTGGATTCGCCTACTCCGGAGGGATATAAAGCTGACTTGACCTTGGTGTTGGTTATGGTGATGGCTTAGGTCTTTTCTGTCCGCAGAAAATCACCCATCCAAGTACCCACGACCTGGTGATCGTCAGTTCAACATCGTACCGTTACGCCACTGAATATAGGCCTACCGGTATACCTGCGTGACTTGGCGAGAGCGCGTAACTCATCCAGCAGTGAATCGTGAATTCTGTTGATGACGTCACGCTGGGCTGACAGACAAGCCGAAACTACATCCGACTCCGTGTGCTCCGAGTCAATAGGCTATACAGCAACGATACCGTTCAAAATTAAAATTTAAAAAAAAACTGAGGGAAACAAGACAAAAATGTTAAGACCGAGATTTGGACAGGTAATGTCCAAAAATGCAAAATTCGGGACTGAAGAACCCTATTTTTGAGAAATTTAGGGGTGGCGAAATCAAAGTTTTGAGCACCCGCAATGTGCCTGGTCTTGAAACGGTACCGGGTCGTGACGGACGGACAGACGAACAGACGGACGGACAGACAGACAGAATTACCATAGCTAATACGCGCTATATGCTAGCTCTCGCGCGTAAAAATCAAACAGTTTAATTTCAAATTGTACAGCAGCAATGATCCTTTCATCCTTCTCTATTATTGTAACTAAACAATAAACATTGTCAGTCACGAGACCATTCGATTCGTCACCAGCGCTTACTATAAATGGTTCATCGTCACCATGCGTCTATCTGGCACCGTTACGGAGATATGGCGCTTCAAATATTAAACGCACGGACGTAGACAAAAAAGAAAAAGGAAAAAAAAAGAAAGAGGAGGGGCAGGAAAGGAAAAGAGAAATGGAAAAGGGGAGGGGAAAAAAGGAAGGGGAAGGGGAAAAGTAAGGAAAATAGGAAGGAAAGAGGGAAGGAAAAGAAAAAGGAAAAAGGAAGGGAAAGGGGAAGGGAAAGGAAAAAGAAAAGGGATATGAGAAGAAAAAGAGGAAAGGGATAAAAAAGGGAAAGGGAAGGGTAAGGGAAGGTAAAGGGAAAGGAAAGCAGAAGGTAAAAGAAGGAAAAGAGAAAGTGAAAGGGGAAAAGAAAGGAAAAAAATGGAGAAGGGGAAGGAAAAGGGGAAGGGGAAGGGCAAGGAGAAGGGAAAGTGGAAGGGAAAAGGAAGGTGATAGGAAGACAGCTTAAGAAAAGTTGGACGCACGGACACTCAGGTGATTTTATACTCTGTCCAATGCTATGCATTGCATTGGACAGACAATTGAACTAAATTCGCAGTGGCTGTCGGTATTGCAACTTCTTGAACCGCCTATTTGTTTAACGCCGCTGCCAGTGGAGAGAGACCCTAGGTGGAAAGATGCCCGAGGAGTGACACGCCCATATAATAGGCCTACTGACATACCACGGTATAGTCATCGTCGTCGTCGAAGTCAAACAGCGACGAGGACAGTTGAATAACATCACCAACGAACGTGTCCGACAGATGCGACCTGCAGCGACCACAGTCATCAGCAAGAAGTCCAATCTCCACTTTAACGACTTGTAGGTTATTGGTCATCCCCCAAATCTAGAATCGAAATTGGGCTTAAGTTTCCGTTTCTATCTTGCCCTTCTGCCTCCTGATCCGAGCAGAGCCCGGCCGCCAAACGGTTTGTGGTGCATTTTGAGGTACAACAGCGCTTTTCATGATAGCAATCTTCACACACCCCTATACCCCGTTTACATGATGAAGCAAACATCAAGCAAACATGAAGCAATTAGAGCACACGTCATGCACGTGTATTGAATACGTTTGCATGATGTCTGCTTGATGTTTGCTTCATCGTGTAAACGGGGTATTAACGAAACTACCCCTCTTCTACTTTTTCACTGGGCGAAAGCTGCACCCACCAGGTATAGGTATAAAAGCCCCTGCTTGAAGGCCCAAGTCTAAGTACTGCCCGCGAGTAGCTGCAGTATCATTCCCATGCATAAACACAAAACACCCACGTGACCTTGAACTTTAACCTATGACCTTGATATTCAACAGGCTTTTAGAGGTTGTCAGTATATATGTTCGTGGAAACTTTCGTCGAGCCAAGTGCAGCAGTTTATGAGTTACCATGTTAACGGGAAAGAAAACTTAGCGACGTTGCTGAAAACAATGCTGCAGTAACTACAACGAAAAAATCAGTGGTAAGATTTAAGAGGAAAAAGAGTAACCTTAGGTCTGAGTAGTTTTCCGATATAACTTATGAATCTCACAAGTAGGCCTATAGTGCAAACTCTGCGACGCGTTTCAGGCAGAACCATAATGAGGTTATTAAGCCCTAACGATTACTTTGTCGATGGTCGCACATTTTCTGTACAGTGTTCTAATGGAAAACAATAAAATTTCATTTTTTTTTGACTCGTAGTGTTCGCCATTGCTTGCATGCTGAGGTTCCACTTAGAGCAGCTTTAAGTGCTATCAGTCACATAATGATTTATACAGCTATAGAAGTCGTTTCCCGATCACATATTAGATGATGTGGAAATTGAGCTTAATGGATGGTACCGTTACTGCAGCGTCTATTTCGTTTTGCTATAACAATTTACGACCAAAGTCTAAAAGCACCAAACCTACAGTAAGTCTATTTCCCAGGCTATAGGCGATAAACAACACAGACTTAAGCTCAATTTCTACTATTTCGAACCTGTTCTGCAACATATGTTTTAACAACAAATAAGCAAATCCAAGTAAGTGGAATTTGGGCTTTAATCCTGCAAATCTTACGATACACTGCAAGGCCTTGGACACTGCTGAAAGTAAAAGCATAGACGTTCAGTTAATTAAAAATACACGTGTTCAGTGCTTTAATAACAGCTTTATAGAGTGTTTACACGATCCAGCAAACGTCCAGCATTAGCAAGTGTATTTTGAATACATTTGCTGGAAGTGTGCTGGACGTTTGCTGGAGCGTGTAAACACCCTATTACCTTGAGGTAAAAATACAGAACGCGTAAGGCTATGAATTTTTGACGCGCCACAGCTACGAGTATGCTGTAGAGCGTCGCGTCTATGGCACGATGTGTCGTCTGTCCGTTGTCGTCCTTTGTTTTTCACAGATGTATTATAGCTAAACGGTAAGTCATAGGTGATCGGCGATGGTACCATTGGATAAGGCGCTGGAAATTTCGTATAGGCGGTCAATAATAACCATGTCTCCATTTGCAGCGGTTTGACCGCAATTTTTATGAAAAGTTTCAAGCTATAAGTGGCCGTATCTCAGAAACGGTAAGAGATAGGTCCAAAATTACTATTAATCACTGATAAAAAGGGGCATACGTCATTTCAGATTACATGAAAATCATTGATTTTGGATGACCTCAAAGGTCAATACTGCAACAGGAACATTATAGGCTGTAGCGCATCTTAACTTCTCTTGGATTGTTATTGAAATGTTCTGTACTCATAATTTTTCTTTAAAATTTTGTCTCAGTCTTATTTTGGCATTCTCGTTATCGCTAGTCTTCCCTTTTTAGTTTTGTTGATAGTCTATATTTCCAGTAGAGTAACTGTATGTTCCTTGACTAATTTTTAAAATCTTTAATAGAGTACCTAATAGCACCACTCGTTCGACTTAACCAAATAATTGGACTGCCAATACCATCGGGCGCTAGAAAATAAAACGTGTCCAATTACCATTCCTGTGAAACAGATCTCAATGACATTTAGAAGTAACGGCTTGCTTTGCGTTTAGGCTGTCAATTAGCGTAGTATTTACTGTTAGCCTACGTGAAACTTGCACGGTGCAACGTGCTCACGCCGTATCACACACTCACAGTCGAGGCTTATACCCCGTTTACACGATCAAGCAAACATCAAGCAATTGGAGCACACGTCGTGCACGTGTATTTTGAATGCATTTGCTTGATGGTTGCTTGATCGTGTAAACGGGATATTACAGAAGTATAGAGCGACGTAAATGCACTGAACTGAACTGAACTGACATGGTTTAGTTTTTGATGAACTGACCAATAAGCAAGCATTATTGCATTATGCCTACAGTAAGCACCGTCTAACAGCATCAGTGGTCGACGTGACTACGCTCACGTACGCAACAACCAATTACCAATAGGCTCGACCTGCTTGTCAATGTCAGTTAGTCAAAAACTAAACCGTCTCAGTCCAGTTCAGTTCAGTTGCGTCGCCATCATTTACTTCATCACCAAATTCCACGCACTGGAATGGAAAACTAGGTCAAATGAGTTAAGTTGAGTTTGTCGCTATGAACGAGGCTTTATTCTTATCCTTACAATTAGCTATATGCTTTAAGCAGTGGCGTACGCAGTCGGAGAATCGGAGCTTCAGGTCAGTCACGGACGGATCCAGACCTCAGCACAAGAGGAGAGACAAAAATGCTTCTTTTCCCTTTCCTTTCTCCTTCCCTTTGTTCTATTCCATTTCTTTACTTTCCTTCTTTTAACCTGGCCTTTCCCTTTCCCTCTCTTAAAAGTAGGACCATCTAAATCCAGCTATCGAAACCCAATTTGGTGCGGAAAATTATTCCACCCCTCCCCCTGCTGGATCAACTACTGGTTCAAATCATCCATTAAACGTATAGGCCTGGGCCAAAAAATATTTTGTTCTGAAAAAAATCAAAGCCAAAGTACTTGTTGAAAAGCTAGGCTGCTTTTCTGCTTTTTATTGCTCGCGCCCTACGTTCATAACGTAGCGAAGAGGAGTATATGAGATCAGTGTAATATTGAGGACCGACCGACGACTGACGACCGACCTCTGTCCTGGAAGAGCCTGCCTGGACGAACTTCAAACGGCCATATCTTCATAATGGTGCTAGATAGCCACATGGTGACTATAGACCACCCATAAAAAGTCGACCCCCGGGAGTCGAATGGTCACGTGACCGATGACGTCACGTGACCCCAGAAGGTCAAGGTCGTGACCCCATTATTTTCGAGGCGCCTTATCTCCGTAACGGTGCCAGATAGACACATGCGTTTAGGTATAACAAGACAAATGGCAACTAACGTCATCGACCATTATTGGAAATTCTCCCTCTCAATTCTTAAAATCGGGCAATATTTTATGAAGTTCGGGGAGACAATTTCCAATAAAAACCTCGACGCCAGTCAGTATTAGTATAATATTAAACGGGTTTCAATTAGACGCCGGGTATCTAACACAAGCCGAAAGGAACGAAAAAAGTTTTTAAAAGAATACAAAAGAAAATTATGCGCGCGAGGAGTACCTTAGATTGGTCACAATCTAATAATATTTTTTTGTTTCGCTTTTGCTTCGTTAAGTAAATTTAGCTTATGTTCTTAGCTGGAAAACGCATTACCATTTTTCAACTCAAAATTCACAAAAAAATGTTTTTGGCGACCGAACTCTGAGCACGGGCGCACTATAGAGACTAGAAAAGCTCACGGCGCGCCCCAGACGCCGCCGGATAGGCTACAACAATATGGAGAACCAAACGCTACACGCAAAGAGGTATAGGCCTTCGCTTGGTGAAAACTAAAAATATTAAAGGCGGCCATCGCCGATAAAAATCGGAACCCGACTTACCAAAGCCTGGCTTCGAAACTGAGCTCTGCCGCCATGCTTTACTTTGCCGACTGCCGATGCGCTAAGCTTGCAGTGGCAGTGACAGTGCCAGCCAGCCGAGTGTCGCAGACAACATCGTTGTGGGCTATGCTCTGCCGTCAATTTGCGGCTAAGTTTAGGCCTAACCAAATAGCATTGTTGATGCTATTTGGCCTAACAGTCGCCGCGGCACTGCTAGCGGTCTCTCTGACACAACAGATGACATTACTACTGCTCGCACCTCGCACGTTCGAGTAGGCTATCAGCTGATTTTCCGATTCGGATAGGCCCAAGATTTACATGATTGTATACACGCCTCTATATACAGGATGGGCCAAAAATGGCACCATTTTTGTACACCTTATAATTTCACCAAATATGACCCGATTTTCAATTTTTTAACTTTCGGAATCAAGAGACAATTTGTAATAAAACTATCATTATATGTCCTACCACACTTCACATGTGTCTGTACACTACCTTGTGAAATGTCAGACGATGCACTCACGCTGGCAACGCCACTGACCAGTTGCGTGATCAATGTCGATCGAGCGTGGCATGTGGCCCCCAAACAGCCCGGACATAAATCCTGTCAATTATGCTGTTCGGGATGTTCTTTGACATATGGCATATCAATGTTGACGATTCACGACAATCGACCAGCTGAAGCAGGCGATCGTCACTGAGCGGGGCAAACTGCCGCAGCGTTTGGTTAATCGCGCCATTGGTCAGTGGCGTCGCAGTCTTGGATGCGTCGTCCAGCAGCAAAGGGGACACATTAAACATATGATGGAAAAACTGTAAGATGTGACTTTTTAGACAATAACTGAGACAACAAACACATTGTTTCTGTTGTTAATTTCTTAAAATGTGTTGTTGCAGAAGTTGTCTTGTTATTAATTATTATTCTTAAGATACTGACATTTTACAAGGTAGTGTAGTGACACACTTGAAGTGTGGTGGAATCGATAGTAATAGTTTTATTACAAATTGCCTCCTGATTCTGGAAGTAAAAATTATGAGACGTTTCCGCTTGCATGCTTTTGGATTTATTATGTATCTTGTGGTTGCGTTGTTGAAAGTTGCGCTTGTCAACTTTACATTAAACGAATATATGATATATGATATGAGACTGACGTCGCATGATCAACATCCAGCCAATCACAGTACGAACATTTGGACTCTTACAGCTTGCTGCAAGCAGTCGACGGTAAACACGCACGTGAACAACAGCGCCGCCGTCTACGCGAGACAACTGTCCATCTGTCTGTCACACGGCTGGATCAGTCAAAAACGGTGCAAGCTAGAATCACCAAATCTTCACCGTCGGCTGGCCTGAAGACTCTAGTTTCAGGAAACGTAAAGCTTTTCGATAAATTCGAAGGGGTCACCCTGAACGAGGGCGCTAAATGAGAGGGGGTAGGCAAAATTTGCGATTTTTGGCCATTAACTCGCTGTATCTCAGTAACGGTGCGAGATAAGGCCTAAGGTTACTATTAATCACTAATAGGAAATCGTATACTGGCTTTCGATTGGCGCCGAATCCAATGACCTTGGATGACCTTAAACGCCAAAATAGGAAATTTTATGGATTTTTTGGCGCTTTCAGTCTGGACAAGTCTATATCATTCACGTGGCCATGCCACGCTACTGGCGTTGGTGGCGTGGCGTAGTTATTAACGCGTTTCGGCTGAAACGAAGTTACTCTACGCCGGGCCCGGTTAGTACTGCGATGGGTGACCCTGCGGGTAGGAACTGCTATAGGCTTTCGCGCGTCCCGTGAGCATTATCTCAAATTTCTTGTTCTCTTAAGCTATCATATCCCCCCAGTGGCCCCCTCCATAATAGAACAGTAAGCCTGACGTTACATTCGACAGATGTCACTAGACACCGACGTAAATACTGAGTCACGTGTCAACATTAGTGATCTGGAAATTCGCAAAAGTACTGAGTCAGTGGTGTAACTTCAAATTTCGGGTTCTTGCAAAGATCGTTTAAGGCCCCCTCTCCTTCCTTTTCTCTCCCTTCACGCTCATTTCTTTGTTGCCTGCACCTCTTATCCTTTTCCTCTTTGATCTTTCTGTCCTTCTCTTTTCCCCTTACGCTCTCTTACAGTTAGGTTCTCAATGCACCTAGAAGGTATTGGTAGAGCGCTGTGAGCTTCCCCAGCGGGGTCCGGGCAGAGCCCCGGCCGAAAACGTATTTCATAGCATTTTAGAAATTGCATCTGGTGACATCAAATATCAGCCTTTCACTGTGCAAAAACACAAGAACCACAATTTTGGGCCCCCTATGAGATCGACTCGCCCCCCGCATTGCGGAGACTGCGAGGTCAGTAGTTACGCCACTGTACTGAGTTGCTCAACAACCAACATATTTACAAGCAACACAGTTTCTATGCTCACGATGCAGCACAGACCACTCGAAGACTTTTTAGACATTATTATAATGAATTCAAATGTGCCAGTGTCAGTAATAACGACATTCTTAATGTGTTCAGTACAACTTTTTAAAAAACAACTGAATAAAAACCCCAAAAATAAGTGTTGAAAAAAAAATTTGGAAAAAAATCTGTATGATTTTAGCATCCGTAATTTCGAACTGTGTAAGTAATGTCAGGGATGGTAATGTCACGAGAAAGGTTATGTATGCCTAGCCTATTCTAACAAGTTGCACTAGACACGGTTTTTACGCGCGACAGCAGAATGCTTTGCGCGTCTTAGCCATGGCCTAGCTACGCGTCTGCCTGTTCGTCTGTCCGTTTTTCACTCTCTTCTCGTTCTCGTTCTCGCCATATTTTGGTCTCGTTAACATCACTGTCTCAAATGCAGTAGGGGCCTATCTGAAATATGAGCCGTGTATAACAAGGCTATAGAACCGCCACTGATTGTCCGTCGGAATTCTGTTGGAAATACGCAGTGTATGTCTGTTAATTTTTTTTGTTTACTTATTCTAACCGACGCCGCCGCTGGTAATAGCCTAACTACGACCAGAGGATACGCTACGAAACGTTACGACGTTCGCTACGTTATGTTCGCTTTGGTTCGCAATTTCGCAGTTCGCACCTCACCGATTAGTTTGCAGCTAAGTTTCTTTTTAGACTCAGTTTTGTTTTTGTTTACTTTCTGTTTACGCGATATTTACTAGTTTTCGCTTAATAGGATTCGTTAAACTGATCTCACAGTAGAAATAACAGTTACATCGATCGTATGACTTCCCTGCCGTTTATGCTTGCGGCGGCTCAAAAATCAATAACGGCGTTAGTGCCGCGTATTGTGCTCTATAAGTCGACTGTACTCTGTGGTTTCAGTTCATCCAGTCAGCGGCAGTTATTAAGTCAACAAAGAGTGGAGTTTAGAACCATGGCTGCAGACGACAGCGCTGGGCTGGCCGAACTTAAGCGCGCCGCGGCAGCCATTCACGGCGCAAAGGCTCTGGTGTTTACGAGTGGAGCTGGAATGGGAGTCGATTCCGGACTACCGGACTTCCGCGGTCCGGAGGGATTCTGGCGTGCTTATCCAGCATTGCGCGACCGAGGTATTATGTTGCCATCATCATTAACATCATAATTAGGTCAGTTAATGGTTAATTACTCTGTGCCCAGAAAAAGCATCCCCAACTTTTTCAATTGTAACTTAAGAAAGATTATCAGATTTTAATAATTTTTGACACCAGTATTTCTGACTCAACTAGCCATAAGACGACTGTCCAATTTTCCACTGCACCCATTGTCTGCTTCGGCACTTTCTGGTGAAACAAAAGCAACAAAATATTGCATTTTTATCCTATGTTGCATGTTTGGTTTTCCCGTGTAGTGCAGAACCAGACATTTGGTGAGGTGGGAACTAGAATGGTCATTTGATAGCAAGTAGTGTCGAGAATGTTTCCACAAATATTATTAAAATTTGTCAATCCTTCTTTAAGTCATGATCAATAATGTTGGGGATTTGACGTATTTTTGTTCTTTTAGCTCATATTTCCTTGGTTCTGTTTTTCCAAGGAAGTGCAGAAGCAGATAGTGGTTGAGGTGGAATATTGAACGGTCATTTGATGACCAGTTGGGCCAGAAATATTTGTCCTAAAAATTATTAAAATTGGATGTTTTTTAAGTGACAATTGATAATGTTTACGATGTTTTTTTTCCGGGCATGGTGTATATGTCTAGATTCTGCATATGCTGTATTGAATTCTATTGTATTATATTATAAATGTATGACATAACTCAGTTTTGAAGTTATTCACATTATTATTAGAAAAAGAAGAAATGTGCTTTTAGTGTTATACTCTGTTGCAGTTGTTTGTGTTGTTAATTTCTTTTTTGCTTGTGTTCTTTGTCTTTTGTATATGCTGAAATATACAGTTTTTACGCGCGAAAGCAGAATGCTTCGTGCATCTTAGCCATCGTCTGGGCGTCTGTCCGTCTGTTTGTCTGTCTGTCTGTCTGTTCGTCCGTCTGTCACACTCGTGATCTGTATCAAAACGGTGCAAGCTAGGATCATGAAATCTTCACTGTGGGCTGCCCCAAGTTTATCGTGACAAAATTTCGTGCCACTGGGTGCAGGGGTTCCCCTCGAACGAGGGCGTCAAAGAGGGGTACCCCTCCTAAAAAAAGTATCATTTTGCCGTTATTAGCTCGAATAATGTGAAAACGGTTGCAGATAGGTACATACATGCTGCTTATCATAACAAGCACTGGTGACAGGCTTTTTGGATTTATCAACGTCAATGACCCTGAACGACCTTGAACCCATCAAAAAGAGGTTTTTAGTGAATTTTTCGCAATTTTTGGATGCAGCGCACATTTCAACCCTGAATTGCGACGAAATGGCTGGAGATAGACCAAGACAACCTGCATGCGAAATTTTCAGCATTCAACGTAGATTTTAGCAGTTTAAGTCCCGACCCTCTAGGTTCAAGGAGGCCGGTGCAGGTGGGCGTCAAAGACAGCTACCCCCCTAAAAAGTGGTTATTTTACCGCAATTATCTCGTGTAGCGTGAACACGGTTGCAGATAAGCACAGACATGCTGCTTATCATAACAAGCACTGGTGATAGGCTTTTTAAATTTATCAACATCAATGACCTTGAACCTTCCCAAAAGGGGTTTTTAGTGAATTTTTTGCAGTATTTGGGTGCTGCGCACATTTCAATACTGAATTGTGACGAAATGGTAGCGGTCAACGGCTTCTTCTTCGAAGAAGGCGGATGAACTGCGCCTCGTTGGTGCGATGGTCGAACACCAGCGGGAAGCCTCTGTCAGTCCCTAAAGGAGGGTCGGTCAGATGAGTG